>Ga0214164_1001019_pt1 | contig 16833 bp, 15 predicted proteins | sample TroBogepilimnion_13_FD_153003 | JGI IMG/M metagenome (GOLD analysis project Ga0214164, IMG submission 153003) | Freshwater microbial communities from Trout Bog Lake, WI - Practice 03JUN2009 epilimnion v4 | ecosystem: Environmental > Aquatic > Freshwater > Lake > Epilimnion/Euphotic zone ...
TATAGGAGTTGGTTCGCACAAAAACAATAAAGCCAAGCAACGTTAAGCCAAAAGCAAATAAACCTAACTTATCTCTAGACATTACTTATCCTTTTTTATTTCTGCTAAAGCCAGAAAACACCCTCAAGAAATTAATTTTTTTCAAGTAAATGTAATTATACTTAGACTAATTAGTAATTTATATATGAAAAATTTTATCCACTTGGTTTTATTTATCTGCGCTGGCACCATTATGGTTGCTTGTGGTAACAGTGGAGAAACTACTGCTTCGAGCGCCACGGGATCATTCTCTGCAGTCGGCATGATGACTTCGCCCCGTTCTATGCCAACGGCGGATTTATTGCTTGATGGACGGGTACTAGTAGCAGGGGGTATAGGGTCTGCGGCAATCGCAGTTGCTTCAGCTGACCTCTATGATCCAACAACAAGGACATTTAGCGCAACGGGATCTATGTCATTCCCTCGCGATGCTGCAGCCTCTGTGCGACTATTAGATGGACGCGTTTTTGTGGCTGGAGGTGAAGATAATACTGCGACTGCTATTGCTGCAGTGGAACTCTATAATCCTATAACCGGTACGTGGACACTGACAAGTAATATGAGCACTGCGCGTGTTAACCCCTCAGCAACCTTACTTAATAATGGTAAGGTGCTCGTGGTTGGTGGGTATAGCATTAATGACAATTCTTTTCCACTTGCTAGTGCTGAAATCTATGATCCCACTACTGGAACCTTCTCATCAACTGGATCCTTATCTACTGCACGTCGCAACCATACTGCAACGCTACTGAGTAACGGCAAGGTATTAATAGCGGGTGGTTATAACGGCGCTTATTTAGATGCGCCAGAAATTTATGATCCTAGTACTGGTGTCTTTAGTGTTACTGGTTCGATGGGAACACCACGACGCTTTCCAACCGCTAATCTTTTATTGGATGGTAAAGTGCTGATTGCAGGCGGTTACGGCGATAGCTCAACTACTCTCGCATCTGCGAGCCTATATAACGTCCAAACGAGCACCTTCTCATTTACGGGCTCGATGCTCAATGCAACAGGGCGCCAAACTGGCACGCTTCTGGTTGATGGCAAAGTGCTGATAGCCGGCGGAGCCTTTGATGGTGTAGATGCACTTTCCTCAGCCGCACTATATGATCCAGTAACAGGCCAATTCGCTGCGACAGGATCAATGACTATACCGCGTTGGCGTCATAATGCTGTGCGTTTATTAAATGGCGATGTCTTGATTGTAGGCGGCAGAGATAATGTAGCTGCAGTAGCATCGGCAGAAATATATACGAGAAAATAGCGCTGAGTAGGACCAATAATATCCGCTTAATAAGTTTTATAAGAAAGGTATTTGCCGGATAGCACCACTTGTACACGATCACCTTTTGGATCAGGCTCGCGCTGTATATCCATTGAAAAATCAATCGCACTCATAATGCCATCACCAAACTCTTCATGAATTAGCTCTTTAATAGTAGTACCATAAACATTGACAATCTCATACCAACGGTAGATCAACGGATCAGTTGGAACCGCTGTTGGCAAAGAGCCCTTATAGGGAACAATTTGTAACCAAGCCATTTCCTCATCAGTTAAGTCAAACAACTTACCAGCAGCTTCTGCTTGTGCTTTAGTAAATGTCATTTGACCTAAGCAGCCTGCAGTTACCCACTCCTTAGATTCGCCAATTACTTTTGCAATATCACTCCACTTCATGCCTTTACGTACTTTGGCTTCGATAATTTTTTGCGTAACTACTGAACGGTCCATTTTCTTCTCCTAGTTTTAAGATTTAATTTGCTATGCAACAGGCATATCTACACCTGGAAAGACTGTAACTATTTGATAGTCTTCCAGCTCACCATTACTGCCTTTTACCTGTAAGTCCTTTGATCGATTGACAAGAAAGTCAACTAAATGGTTACGCATTGGATAGTACATCGGGTCATGATGTAAATTTGCCCGTTGACGTCCTTTGGGTAAAGTATTCACAACAATTTCAGCAATGCGAGCATTGGGGCCATTACTCATCAACATAATTTTGTCAGAGAGCAAAATAGCTTCGTCTACATCATGAGTAATCATGAAAACAGTTTGTTCGGTTTCTTTGCATATTTTTAAGAGCTCATCTTGAATCACGCCCCGAGTTAATGCATCTAAAGCTCCAAATGGTTCATCAAGTAAAAGCATTTTTGGCTCAATAGCAAATGCCCTGGCAATACCAACCCTTTGCTTCATGCCGCCAGATAATTCTGAAGGTTTTTTACCCTCAGCATTTACTAATCCAACCATCCCTAAATACTTTTTAGCATGCTCATAAATTTTCTCTTTTGACCAATCGGGATACTTTGATCTAACAGCAAAGGCTACGTTTTGTAAAACAGTCATCCATGGCATTAGAGCGTGCCCTTGGAAAACAACGCCACGCTCAAGGCCGGGGCCTTGAATGCGCTTACCAAGCATGATTGCATCACCTCCAGTAGCTTCTTCGAGACCTGCAAGCACATTCAAAATAGTAGTTTTACCGCACCCCGAGTGTCCAATAATACAAACAAACTCGCCTTTTTCAATTTCAAAATTGATCCCTTCAAATACAGGAGGCGCATCAGTTCTATATGATTTACTAAGATTTATGACCTTGAGAAAAGTATTTTCAATCAGCATATGAAACCACCTTTTGTAGCTTACTAAATGCGATATCGAGCAGCATTCCAACAATACCAATTAGAAGTATTGCAAAAATCACGCTGGAGAGAGCCAGGTTATTCCACTCATTCCACAAGAAATAACCAATACCAGTACCCCCCACCAACATCTCGGCAGCAACAATCACCAGCCAAGCAATTCCCATAGAGATGCGCATGCCGGTCAAAATAGTTGGAGCAGCAGAGGGCAGAATTACTAAGAAAGCCTTACGCAGAGGAGAAACCTCTAAGGTCTTTGTTACATTCAATAATTCTTTTCTAACGCTACCAACTCCAAAGGCAGTATTGAGAAGCATGGGCCATACGGAGCAGATAAAAATAACAAAGATTCCAGAAACTGAAGAGTCTTTAATGGTGTAAAGCGCAATCGGCATCCAAGCAAGAGGCGAAATAGGTTTTAGGATTTGAATAAATGGGTTAAATGCCTCATATGCCAAAGGTGACATGCCAATCCAAAAGCCGAATGGAATTGCCACTAGCATCGCTAATAAAAAACCCAAGCCAACACGGGCCAGAGAATATGCTAGCTGAATACCAATTCCTTTATCGTTTGGCCCGTTATCATAAAAAGGATGTGATAACTGCTTATAAATTGTTTGTCCCATTTGTGTGAGTGTTGGAAATCCAGTCTTTTGAACCGTTTCACCGCTACCTTGTCCCATTAGGGCGTTGTACTCGCTAGAGTTTGTAGATACACTAGCAGAAGGGGTGACCTTTTGCGTGGTTGCTAAATGCCAGATAAATAAGCAAATTAGCAAAATCATGACTGATAAGATTGCGCCTTTAACCTTGATTGATAGCGTTTTCATTCACTGGCCTTGAATTTATGTTTTAGCATTTGAAAAAGATTTCAGATATGCAACAGGTTGACTTGGGTCAAATTCTTTACCCATAATCATGTCTTTTTTATAGCCAGATTTAGCTAATGGAGGAATCGCAATACCAGCTTCGCCCATATACTTTTTAGCATCCGTTAGTAAGAATACTTTCTCAGAGATGTCTTTGTAATTCACATCCCCTTTGACGTATCCCCAACGCTGCATTTGGGTCAACATCCAAGTAGCCATTGAGTACCAAGGAATTGGATTGAAATCAATACGGTCTGGTACATTTTGAACATTGCCTAGACCATCAGCAAACTTACCAGTCAATACCTGCATTACAACAGCCTCAGGTTGATTTAAATAATTTACTGGCGAAATGACTTTTGCAATTAAGGGTCTATTTTCTGGATTGCGGGCCATTGTCGAGGCATTTAATACTGCGCGATATAAGGCGGCAAAAGTATTTGGGTTTTTCTTAATGAAGTCTTCAGAAGTACCAAAGGCACAGCATGGATGACCATTCCATAGATCTTTACTTAAAATATGAATAAATCCAACTTCATCGTAAACCGCGCGCTGATTAAAGGGGTCGGGGCCAAGATAACCGTCAATATTGCCGGCACGTAAGTTAGCCACCATTTCTGGAGGGGGCGTAACTCTAATTTGGATATCTTTATCGGGATCTAGCCCTGCTTGTGCAATGTAATACCGCAATAAAAAGTTATGCATTGAATATTCAAATGGCACTGCAAACTTCATACCTTTCCAGTTTTTTGGATCACGATTATTTTTATGTTTATTTGCTAGGGTAATAGCCTGTCCATTCACATTTTGAATAGTAGCTACACGCATCTGCGTAGGATCGGAGCCCAAACCCATTGACATAGAAATTGGCATCGGTGATAAGAAGTGAGATGCATCATGTTCTTTATTCAGCATCTTGTCTCTAATTAATGCCCAGCCAGCAGTCTTATTTAAGGTGACATTGAGACCTTGTTTTTTATAGAAGCCCAATGGGTCAGCCATAATCAGGGGAGTTGCGCAGGTAATAGCGATAAAACCAATCTTCAGATCGGGCTTTTCAGGTTGCGCTTTATCTTGGGCCATGGCTTGTAAGGATCCAACTGGCAAGAAACCGGATAAAGCGCTCATTGCCCCACTTGTTCCTACAGCTTTTAAAAATGCACGTCTGCGAGCCTCTTGAGGAAATAAAGCTTTCACAAGACTTGCCTCAACAAAATCGTTACTTTCTTGCTCAAGATTTATTTTTGCTGAAAGTGAATTTGCATGATCCAACTCAGATTTATGCTGCCCACAGCTGCAGCGATTGCTAAATAAAGGCTTATCTGGATCGAATGGACGATATGAGTTCATATGTAGTTCCTAGTTGGTAATTAAGAAATTGCTTGCAATGCATTGAAATTTATTGGTGCTTCAAAGAATGGGATTAGCGTCTGCAGTTTTTTTCTGTAGACTTCTCCTACCATAATTACAACCGGTTGTTTATCTTGAAAATGATGCTGAACATCACCAAAACGTAAATCACCTAAGGTACAGCCGAAGCTACGCTGAGAATCTAGGCTGACGGACTCCATTAAACAGACAGGGGTGTCTGCTAAATAGCCCTGAGAAATCAACACTGAAGCTACATCCGATAACTGGTCACGCGCCATATAGTAGATTGCGGTTTTATGATCGACATACGCGCAACGGCCAGGCAAAGTAGTAATCATTAGCGTCCGACTTAATTCTCTTGTTGTTGGAGGTTGCTTTAATTGAGCTGAAGCTGCTAAGGCGGTGGTAATACCAGGAACAATCTCATAGCGAACATTAGCTTTATCAAGGGCATCAATTTCTTCTTGTGCACGTCCAAAGATTAGTGGGTCGCCGCCTTTTAAACGCGCTACCACTAAGTGCTTGGTGGCAGCATCCACTAATTGCTTATTAATAAAGCGCTGGGTAGTTGAATGTGAGCCACATCTTTTGCCCACTTGCACCAATTTAGTGCCAGAGCACCACTCCAACATTGAAATATCAATCAGTGCGTCATAAAAAACAATATCTGCTTTAGCCAAAATTCTGGCGCCACGCACAGTTATAAGATCAGCAGCCCCGGGCCCAGCGCCAATAAGGTAAACCCCAGGCTCCACCCCATTTGATTTAGGCGCTTTAAGTATTCTTTGTGCAATTTGTTCCATGGATCATTTGTAACAGTCTGAATGAACCCTTAATTCAGAAATTGAACCAAATGTGATCATCAATGCATTTAATGCACCAATATTGAACATCCCATCAATAACCAGTATTTGGAATTCCTTATCGTTAGTTATTGACCAAAGGAGCTCAGCATGAAAGAAAAAGTAAGCATGAATAGCTTAATCAGTAAATCTTCCATTTCCACCGTCACAGATGCAAATTCAACGCGACGTAAACTGATTCAAGGTATTGGGTCTGCCAGTATCTTGTCTCTAATAGACCCCATGGTAAAAGCTGGGGTATGGGCTGCCGGCTCAGATGCCCCTGAAAAAACTGACGTAAAAATTAGCTTCATTGCTTTGACGGACTGCTCATCGGTAGTAATGGCCAATCATCTGGGCTTAGATAAAAAATATGGTGTAAAGATTATCCCCACTAAAGAGGCTTCGTGGGCCGCTATTCGCGACAAATTGGTAAATGGTGAGAATGATATGTCTCATATTCTCTATGGCTTAATTTATGGACTGCAAATGGGCATTGGCGGGCAGCAAAAAGATATGTCAGTATTAATGAGCATTAACAATAATGGACAAGCAATTACTTTGTCAAAAGCGCTCTATCAAAAAGGCGTAACGGATGGCGCTAGTCTTAAAGCTGTAATGGATAAAGAAAAGCGTGACTACACCTTTGCGCAAACTTTTCCAACTGGCACCCATGCTATGTGGCTTTACTACTGGCTCGCAAACTATGGTATCAATCCATTAAAAGATGCAAAGATTATTACTGTTCCACCGCCACAAATGGTGGCAAATATGCGCAGCGGTAATATGGATGGCTATTGCGTTGGCGAACCATGGAATGCCCGCGCAATTTTTGATAGTATTGGCTTTACAGCAATAACTACACAAGCTATTTGGCAAGATCATCCAGAAAAAGCTTTGGGTACAACTGCTGACTTTGCAAAAAAAAATCCTAATACCTGTCGCGCTGTTGTCTCTGCAATGTTGGAGGCTAGCAAATATATCGACGCTACAACTAGTAATAAACGTAAAACAGCTGAGGTAGTGTCTGCCCCTTCATTTGTCAATACAGATATCAATGTTATTCAGGATCGTATGATGGGTCGCTATAACAATGGTATTGGTAAATCCTGGGATGATCCACATGCGATGAAGTTTTATAACGATGGTTCAGTTAACTTTCCCTATCTTTCAGATGGCATGTGGTTTATGACACAGCATAAGCGCTGGGGTTTATTAAAAGAGCATCCAGATTATTTGGCAGTAGCAAAAAAAGTTAATAATATTGCTCTATATAAAGATGCAGCAACAGCCACTAAAACACCACTTCCTAAGAGTGAGATGCGTTCTAGCAAATTATTCGATGGTGTTGTATGGAATGGCTCAAATCCAGCAGCTTATGCAGATAGCTTCAAGATTAAAGCATGAGAAAACAAAAACTGGTCATGATTGGCAATGGCATGGCTGGTGTTCGCACTATCGAAGAATTATTAAAGCTGGATTCTGAGCTTTATGACATCACTATCTTTGGTGCCGAGCCTCATCCTAATTACAATCGTATTCTGCTCTCGCCAGTATTGGCTGGCGAACAGACGCTTGAGCAAATTGTTCTAAATGATCTAGATTGGTATAAGAGTAATGGCGTTAACCTGCATCTTGGCAAGACGATTACGAAGATTGATCGCCAGGAGCGCACGGTTACTGCCAATGATGGCACAGTTGAAAGTTACGACCGTCTATTGCTTGCTACAGGATCGCTGCCCTTCATTCTTCCAGTTCCAGGGAATGATTTACCCGGCGTAATTGCGTATCGCGATATTAAGGATACCAATGAGATGATTGATGTAGCTACTCGCTATAAAAATGCCGTTGTGATTGGTGGCGGTCTACTTGGCCTAGAGGCTGCAAATGGGCTTGCCCTCAGAGGTATGAAGGTGACTGTGGTTCATCTAGCAGAGTGGTTAATGGAGCGGCAGTTAGATCAAACTGCAGCGGAATTATTACAAAAGTCCTTGGAGGAAAAGGGCCTTAATTTTTTACTGAAGACTTCTACTGAGGCATTAATTTCTAATGCCGAGGGAGATCGCGTTGGGCATATTCGTTTTAAAGGTGGGCTAGAAATCCCAGCAGACTTAGTGGTGATGGCGGCAGGAATTAAACCTAACACTTCATTAGCGGAGTCAGCGGGCCTGCATTGTCAGCGCGGAATTGTTGTGAACGACACCCTACAAACTTTTGATCCAAGAGTCTACGCTGTGGGAGAGTGCGCCAGTCATCGTGGTACAGCTTATGGTCTAGTAGCCCCCTTATTTGAGCAAGCTAAAGTTTGCGCAAATCACCTCGCTGAACATGGTATCGGTCGATATGAGGGCTCAGTAACTTCCACAAAATTAAAAGTAACTGGTGTTGATTTATTTTCAGCTGGTAACTTCATGGGGGGAGAAGGCACTGAAGAAATTACGCTGGCTGACCCCATCGGTGGCGTTTATAAGAAGTTAGTTCTTAAGGATGATCGACTTGTTGGCGCATGCATGTTTGGTGATACTGCTGATAGCACCTGGTATTTTAAGCTGATGCGTGATGAACAAAGCGTCGCTGAAATTCGTGATACGTTAATGTTTGGTGAATCTAATATTGGCGACGTTGGACATCAAGGTCACAATAAGGCGGGCGGCATGACTGATGCAGACGAGGTTTGCGGCTGCAACGGCGTGACAAAAGGTACGATTGTAAAAGCGATTCGTGAGCAAGGCCTCTTTACATTAGATGAAGTAAAGAAATGCACTAAGGCTAGTAGTTCCTGTGGATCGTGTACAGGTCTTGTTGAACAAGTATTAATGAACGTTTTAGGTACAGACTACTCAGCGACCCCTCGAAAAAAATCGATTTGTGGATGCTCTGACTTGTCGCATGAGGAAATTCGGCAAGCTATTCGTACTGGCCACCTAATTTCACAAGAGCAAGTACGAAATGAGTTGAGTTGGAGGACACCAAATGGCTGCGCAACTTGTCGTCCTGCCTTGAACTACTATCTCATTTCTACTTGGCCTCATGAAGCTAGAGATGATCCCCAATCTCGATTTATTAATGAGCGTGCACATGCCAATATTCAGAAAGACGGTACTTACTCCGTAGTACCTAGGATGTTTGGTGGCCTTACTACGCCTGCTGAATTACGGCGGATTGCTGATGTAGCTGAAAAATATAAAGTACCTACGGTAAAAGTTACTGGGGGACAACGTATCGACTTACTCGGCATCAAAAAAGATGATCTTCCTGCAGTATGGAAAGAGCTAAATATGCCTTCAGGCCATGCATATGGTAAATCTATTCGCACAGTAAAGACTTGCGTTGGCGATGAGCATTGCCGTTTTGGAACTCAATCTTCAATGAAGATGGGCGTTGAGCTTGAGCGGATGCTTTTTGGTATGTACTCGCCTCACAAAGTGAAGTTAGCTGTTTCTGGGTGCCCACGTAACTGCGCCGAAGCCGGTATTAAAGATGTTGGAATCATCGGCGTTGAGTCGGGTTGGGAGCTTTATATTGGAGGTAATGGCGGGATTAAAACAGAAGTCGCTGAGTTTCTCTGTAAAGTCAAAACTGACGAGGAAGTACGTGAGTACTCGGGCGCATTCTTACAACTATATCGCGAAGAAGCGTGGTATCTAGATCGTACAGTCCATTACTTAGCTCGTGTAGGTATGGAATATATCAAACAAAAAGTGGTTGATGATGCAGAAAGCCGTAAAACACTTTATGAAAGACTCCTCTTTGACCTAAAAGATGCCCCAGATCCTTGGAAGGATTTTGAGCGCGCCGGGGTAGATGTTCGTCAATTTAAAACGATTCCGATTGTTGAGGTAGGAAATGTCTGAGACCGCCCAACTTGATCAATGGCAAAAAATTACCACGCTTGAAGAGATACCCATTTTGGGTGCTCGGGTTATTCGGGCAAAAGTAGGGGATGTTGCTATTTTCAGAAATTCTGAAAATGAAGTATTTGCTATTTTAGATCAATGCCCCCACAAAGGAGGACCTCTCTCGCAGGGAATCGTTCATGGCAAAACGGTAACCTGTCCGCTGCACTCGTGGAATATATATCTCGCCTCGGGTTGCGCTGTCGCACCAGATGAAGGCTGCACTAAATCTTTTGAAGTCAAGGTAGAGTCTGGAGTGGTTTGGTTAAATCGCGAGGAACTACAACGTACTCATGGCTGAAGTTAAAAGTACCTGTTGCTATTGTGGTGTTGGCTGTGGCGTAATTATTGAAACTGCAGCAGATAGCAATGGAAAATTGCAGGTCACTGGAGTCCGTGGAGACCCTGATCACCCAGCAAACTTTGGCAGACTTTGTAGTAAAGGTTCCACACTTCATCTCACTGCAAATCCTAGCCTTCAAGTACAAGCACGGCTAGGATCGCCAGCAATCCGCAGGCTAAGAGAGCGCGATCCAGTAGATATTTCTTGGTCTGAGGCAATTCAAATAGTTGCCAAGAAATTTGGCGACATCATTCAAAAATATGGCCCAGACTCTGTTGGAATTTATGTTTCCGGCCAGCTACTAACTGAAGACTATTACATTTTTAATAAGATAATGAAGGGTCTGATTGGCTCAAATAACATTGACACCAATTCACGTCTTTGCATGTCCAGTGCAGTTGCTGGCTACAAACAGACCTTAGGTATGGATGCGCCACCGTGTTGTTATGAGGATATTGATTCTGCATCTACTATTTTTATCACGGGGTCTAATCCAGTTTTTGCCCATCCAATTCTATATAGACGACTTGAGGATGCGCGTAAAAAAAATCCTGAACTCAAAGTGATTGTTGTTGATCCTCGAAAAACAGATACCGCAAAAGAAGCTGATCTTCATTTGCAAATTCAACCTGGAACAGATGTTGCACTCTATCACGGCATGCTCTACATTATGCTTTGGGAAAAATGGATAGACGAGACCTATATCATTGCTTGTACACATGGCTTTGATGCTTTACGTGATCTTGTAAGAGATTTCACGCCTAAAGCGGTCAGCGAGATCTGCGGTGTTAAAGAAAAAGATTTATTCGAGGCTGCACGCTTATTTGCCACTTCCTCGGCTACTCTATCGATGTATTGCCAAGGGCTCAATCAGTCAGCATCCGGCACTGCCAAAAATGTGGCTTTGGTGAACTTGCATCTGGCTGCGGGTCAAATCGGCAAGGCTGGAGCAGGTCCATTTTCATTAACTGGCCAGCCCAATGCAATGGGCGGGAGAGAGGTTGGCGGTTTAGCTAATCTGTTATCTGCGCACCGCGACCTTGCCAATGCAGAGCACCGCGCAGAAATTGCCAAATTATGGGGGGTTCATTCAGTACCTGCAACACCGGGCCTTAGTGCTATTCCTATGTTTGAGGCATTGCGCACAGGGCATCTAAAGGCCATTTGGATTGTTTGCACCAACCCAGCACAATCAATGCCTGACCTCAATGCAGTTCATGAGGGACTTAGTAATGCCGAATTTGTTGTTGTTCAAGAAGCCTATGCCCATACAGCCACGACTTTGTATGCAGATGTATTATTGCCTGCTACTACTTGGGCAGAAAAATTTGGTACTGTGACTAATTCGGAACGTCGAATTTCTAAAGTTAATTCAGCGGTTGACCCTTTTCAGTCTGCTAAACATGATTGGCAGATTGCCTTAGAAATTGGACTAGCTTTAGAGAGTCTTTTACCAAGTAACAGAAAAGAAGGTACTAACACACTCTTTCCTTATGCTGGCCCAGAAGACATTTGGAATGAACATCGTGAAAGTACTGCGGGACGTGATCTAGATATTACTGGCCTCAGTTATCAAATATTGGAGGAGCGCGGTCCGCAACAATGGCCAATGCCAAAGGGAGCATACTTTGGTAAAAAAAGACTTTATGAAAGTGGCATCTTCCCAACCAAAGATAAGAAGGCTCACTTTATAGCAGCGGCATATAAAAGAACTGCTGAATCGGTAGATGCGCGCTACCCTTTTGCTTTGAACACTGGGCGCTTAAGAGACCAATGGCATGGCATGAGTAGAACGGGAACAGTCGGAACGCTTTATGGCCACTCACCAGAGCCTTGCGTAGAGTTATCACCAAAAGATGCTGGTAGGATGAATTTGACTAACGGTGATCTAGTTCATGTCACCAGTCGTAGAGGTAGCGAGATCTTCCCGATTAAAGTTTCTGACGATATTGCCTCTTCGCAAGCTTTTATTGCAATGCACTGGGGTTCTGAATTTATTTCAGGTGCTGCAGGTAAAACGCCGGGTCGTGGAGTCAACGGCCTCACTTGCAGCATGATTGATCCCGTATCTGGTCAGCCAGAGTTAAAGCATGCGGCGGTCAAAATTTTACCTGTGCATCTGCCTTGGAGGCTAGTTGCTTTTGGCTTATTTCCAAAAGATGAAGTATTTTCTGTTCAAAATAGCTTACGCAATATTTTGCCTCTCTTTGATTCTGCCCAATGCGTTTTATTTGGTAGAGAGCAGGATGGCGAATTAATTGGCATTTCATTGAAGGCCGCACATCATAATGATCCACTTGACGAACCCGGATCTCTAGCCGCAGAAGCTTTAAAGTATGTGAGGCAAAAATTCAAACTAGATGAGGCCTCAGGAGAGCCTATCATGCGTTATAGCGATAAGCGCAAAGGCATTGTGAGAATAATTCGTGCACAAGATAAAGTCTTAGCTGCAATGCTGACTGGCTCGATTGAAAGTTTAGCAAGTACTGCGTGGCTTAGAGAATATTTAGAAAGTGGCCTAGATGCGAAAACTTTAGGACGTTCGCTATTAATGCCGCTTAGCAAGCCCCCCTTAGAAATCCAACCCAAAGGTAAGATAATTTGTAACTGTTTTAATGTTTCGGCAGATGCGATTAAGCAATACTTAATAAAAATACCAGTTGGAGTATCTCCTAATGATGCTATGACCTCACTGCAAGCTGAAACACAATGCGGTACAAATTGTGGCTCCTGCATACCCGAAGTTAAGCAAATCATTACTGGCCTCTTCACTCTGGCGCAAGTAGCCGCATAATCATGCAATGAGCATTAGTTCTTTCCTCAAGATCATCGGTCGAGGCAGTAAGGGTGCTGGCGATCTTACACGTAATCAGGCTAAAGAAGTATTTGAGATGATTCTCTCAGGCAAAGTTAGCGATCTTGAACTCGGCGCTTTTTGCATTGCCATGCGCATTAAGGGAGAGTCTGTCAGTGAGCTCATGGGTTTCATGGATGCTTTAGAGCTCCACCTGAATTTGCTTAATCTAGGCGAGCGTCCAACCATTATTTTACCAAGTTATAACGGCGCTAGAAAACAAGCAAATCTCACACCACTGTTTGCTGGCATGCTTTCGAGTTATGGGCTTACTGTGCTTGTTCAGGGCATAGAAAAAGATCAGAATAGGGTAACCAGCTATGAAGTATTTAGGTCACTTGGATGGCCAATTCTGAATAATATAAGTGCATTTGACTCATTACTAAGCTCTAGAATCCCCATCTTTTGTCCTCTAAGGATTATTTCACCAGCCCTGCAAAAATTACTAGATATTAGAGAGCAAATTGGCCTGCGTAATACTGGTCATGTTATGGCAAAGCTCATTAATCCAACCCATCAAAACTCCTGGCAGATTTCTAACTATACCCATCCTGAGTATCCGAAAAAACTAAAAGCGTTTTTTCAGCTCCGCTCAGCGAATGCCATCTTAATGCGAGGAAGCGAGGGTGAACCAACTGCTTCCCTTCAAAGACTACCTGAAATGCTTTTTCTTTTTGCTAATAAAGAGGAAAACGCTAGCCAAGAAGAGCATTTCGAAGAGCCCACGCTATTTCCCGAAATTGATGCTAAATCTACTGCACTAATCACAGCAAAAATTCTATCAGGTAAGATTATTTGTCCAAATTCGATATTGCGACAGGCTAATAAGATTTCCAGAATGACTGGTTTAATCTAAGTAATATTTTTCATCTAATATCAATAGACTGATCGATCGCTTTTACAAAATCAGATTGGGTAATCATTCCGACTAATTGCTGGTTAGCATTAATTACGGGAATGTGATGATGACCAGCACCACAAAATATTTCAGCTAAGTCAAGCATATTGCGATCCTGGCTAATAACCCTCACCGGCTTACTCATTACTTGCCCAACGGCATTTGGCAAACTATTTAAGCCTGGAACTGCAGTACGCATAAAACCTCTAATACGTTGACCAAAAGTTTGATGAAAATCAACTGCTGAACTTTTAATAAAATCTTCTAAAGTAATGATTCCAAGAACCCTACGCGTGCTATCTATCACTGGCAAAGCTTTAACGTGACGATGACGTAACAATTTCCAAGCCTGCTCCAAAGGGGAATCCATGCCAACATATAAAACTTCGGTAGTCATAATATTTTTACATAACATACTTTTTAACTTCTTTTGATAAGCCCCATGCTCTACCTGAGAAATTAAATTAGCTAAGTCAGCTTTACTAATATCAAGGACCTGGTTATAGCTTGCTAAAACTGTATCGATTTCTTCATCTTCAATTTGATTTTCACGCTTCTCTACTGGGGAAAAGTTGCTTACTTTTTTTGGGCGATGTGGATATGGCTTGCCTGTTAGAGAGTTATATAAAATCGCGCACAAAACCAGTAAAACAGCATTGCCTAAGACGGGGAAGAGGACAAAATGAAAATCCGTCAATCCACTAAGAGGAATTAATAGTGCTAAAGCTGCGGCTGGTGCATGCAAACAACGAAAAGCAAACATTGATAAGATGGCAACCCCAACCGATAGGGGAATTAAGAAAGCTACTTCATGTACAAGGTTCGTACATGTCACGCCCACCAAAGCAGAAACACAACTACCCCCAATAACTGCCCAGGGTTGCGCCATTGGACTTGAAGGGAGTATAAAAAGTAAAAATGCACTAGCACCCATCGAAGCAACAATCCATGGTGGTGCACTGCCATAACTAGTGAGGAAAAAACCAAGGCCAATTATTGCTAATAAGGCCAACGCCACACCTAAAACTGACCTAAAACGCTCTAACCACGAAACTGAGTTGGCTTCGGGCAAAGCAAAGGTAATGAACTGTTTGAACAATTGTTTCAAAAGTAGCCCTAATAAGCCTTCTGTAAATGCACCAAAATAGGTATTACTTAGTCTATTGTATGCAGATCTTTGTATATGCTAGCTATTCTTAAAGATTAATTAAAAAGGCCCATGGAAACAAAATTACCCATACCCCCATTTACCAGAGAATCTGCGATTCAAAAGATTCGAATGGCGGAGGATGCGTGGAATACCAGAGATCCTGAAAAGGTTTCTTTAGTTTACACAGAAGACACTATTTGGCGGAATCGGGCTGAATTTCCTAGGGGCCGCGCACAGGTAAAGGAGTTTCTTTATCGCAAATGGGCCAAAGAACTGGATTACAGATTAATTAAAGAGCTTTGGGCTTTCACTGAAAATAGAATTGCAGTTCGTTTTGCTTATGAATGCCATGATGATTCTGGTAACTGGTCACGAAGCTTTGGAAATGAGAATTGGGAATTTAACGAATATGGGTTCATGATGAGGCGTTTTGCGAGCATCAATGATTTACCCATTAAAGAATCTGATAGAACTTTCTTCTGGACCCTTGGCAAAAGACCAGATGATCATCCAGGGTTAAGTCATTTCGGATTTTAATCCTGCTCATATACTCAGCAAAGCTTAATAGTAATCTAGCTATAGCGTTAGTAGAAGAGAAATTAGGCCATCGACCTTAGGTAGATTTATTGAATTAGATTTACACTTAGCAAATGGCCCCTAAGCAACAAACCTTCACTCTTTTTTATGATGGGGCATGCCCTTTATGCCAAGCAGAGATTTTATTTTTATCCAAGCGTAATGAAGCTGGACTTTTAAATTTTGTTGATATCAACTCTGCTCTTTATGATCCTCAAAAAATTGGCATTACATGCGAACAGGCTTTGGCTGCCATGTATGGGCAATTCGCTGATGGCACGCTCATTAATGGTATTGCTGTTTTTCCAGAGGCCTATCGTCGGGCACGGCTACCATTCTTAGCATGGCTTTTCTCAAGAAAATTGCTACAGCCTGCACTTACAGTTGCTTATCATTTTTTCGCCAAAAATAGATCGTCAATATCTAGACTATTAGGGCCTGGTGCACTTTGGTTGGTCAATTTTAAAAATTAATTAGCTTAATTAAGCCCCAAGCAGATAAGTCTATTTTTGATTAAAATATCTCTTTATGCGAATAGAAGACACTGATCCAGCTAGACATGCCGGTATTGAATATCCAATGGAGGTTGGTTCCCCAGCCTTTGCTCCAATCAAAATCGTTGAAGAAAAAGATAAAGCTGTTAATGTCGCTCGTCAAAATGCCAAGCAAGAGTATGAGCGAATTATGGAACAGGCCGAGATTTTAATGAAGCAGGCGAGGGCTTTGCAAGCAAGACTTGATGCGACAGAATTAGTGCATCGTGCAAAATTTAGTTTTAATCCAATTCATGGAAAAATTTACCACCTTTATTTTGATAAACGCAATGCAGAGAATATTCTGATTCAAAGTGGTCCATCTGAGTGGAGTTGCGGCATCCCCGAAAACTGGACGTATTCTATGGCGGTAAAAAAATTGGGCGATAGTACGTGGGCTCTCGTTGAGGATGAGCAACTAAATATAATAAATCCCTAAATAATTACAGGGCAAATTCGGCATGAAAGAATTATTAAAGATATCGCTAGGGCTCTGGATTAGCTTAGCATTAAGCGGATGTCTTGCCAGTACTTCTTCACCAGTTGGACCCAATTGTAATTATGGTAGTTACCGCAACTTGTGGGATATGCCCCTAGCGTGTCAGGGCGGCTAATATTTAATTTACAAAATAGCGAATGACGATTCGATATTTTTTTATTACTCATCTTAAGTCTGAGTTCTCATTCATTAAAAAACTACCCGTATCCCGGCCGCCAAGGCTTTAGCTGCGGTATATTCAGTTTCAGATCCATAGATTGTGTACAAATTAGTACGCTTACTCAGGTAATAATTTAATCCCAGCTGCCACGC
>Ga0214164_1001021_pt1 | contig 16810 bp, 15 predicted proteins | sample TroBogepilimnion_13_FD_153003 | JGI IMG/M metagenome (GOLD analysis project Ga0214164, IMG submission 153003) | Freshwater microbial communities from Trout Bog Lake, WI - Practice 03JUN2009 epilimnion v4 | ecosystem: Environmental > Aquatic > Freshwater > Lake > Epilimnion/Euphotic zone ...
TCCTGCTAGGATCTGTTTTAATAGTTCGTTGCGATCCAGCACAATGCCTTTCCCGTCAACCACCTCTTCGAGATCGTCAATCACTTTGGCATCTTTTTTGATCTGATGATCCAAGCGGGCTTTGGCCAACTGTAGGTTAATCATACGCAATTTCTTGTCCATTTTGGCAGTTTTTGCAGTGATGGCATGTCCTAACATGGTGCCCGCAGTCTGCATGATAACCCCGGCAAATCTGGGATCAATATTCATGCCCAGGTCCATGAGATCTTCGGCTTTGCTTTTTGCCAAGTCTGCCAACTCATCTAGCTCGGCATCGCCGGCTTCTAGGTCACGCACCAAGGGCAATGCGGCATCTATTTTGCTGATAACAGTATCGACTTCGGTGATTACGTCTTGATTTTCTCGAATAAAATCCAAGGCCTCTTGCGGAGTAGTGTCTTCACTAGTGGACGTGGGCAGATTCAACAGGTTTTCCAATTTTTTAGTCATACCAATATTTATTACTTGGCTTTGCCCTGATGGAACAAATCACGCTCGGTAATTATTCTAAAAGTCAAATTGTTGGATTGACAATAGGCACGGGCCGCTTGCCATTTGCACATGTTGAGTATTGCAGCTGCTTGGGCACGTCGGCTATTGCCTGCGGCTTCCAGTGTGGTTTCTTTTTGAGGTTTTATTTCCCAAAGTTCAGCATGTTGTCGATTGTTGGCATCTTGATACATCACAAAGAAGTCGGGCACGTAAATGGTATTACGATTGGTAAAGGGATTCTTGTAATTGATATGCAGTGCTTCGTTGGCCCATTGCAATATGCTGGGGTTGCTATCACACATACGCATGACAGCATGTTCCCAACTGCTTCTGTAGTGCGGTGCTTTTTTGCCTATGTATTTTTCTGGGTTTAGTAGTTGATAAAACCCATTTGCATACTTGCTCATGTTAGGCCAGTATTGCTCGAGTAATGTATTTGTTCACTACAGGCTGATTATTCAATCCCACCAAGCTGGTGCCAACTCGATTTAGATTTAAAAACATAGCCAGGTACAAACTGAGTTCGCCTGCGGGCACTTCCTGAAACTGTTGTACAATACTCATGGGATCCAAGCCCTGACTTATTGCTGTATAAATCACCGTGCTGGCCAAAATCTGTGCCGATTGCTTGTTGCCGTTTGTGACTTTTTCAAAGTAGGCCGTTACTGCATCATTTTGATTGCTGGTAATGTTCAGTGTGCCGTTGTAATAATTGTTGAAATAAGTTTGCGCTGAAGAGGTTGCATTTGTTGCAAGATTTACGCTGGTTAAATTTGATGGGGTACTCATATGTTAAAGTCCTGGCGGCAAGGGATTGTATGGAAGTTGTGCATTGCCTATGTTTTCTCCGTTGCTTTGTATGACTCGTGCAGCATCAGGATTGGCTCGTAACGGAGCTTGTGCACGTGTTCCGGGGGCAATAGCATATACACTGACTGCTGCAACCCCAGCTACTGCTTGGTTGGGAGTGCTACCACTGGGTGTATTTGGTCCAGCCCTGTTGTTGTATATTAATATTATAGGTTTTTGTGCCATATTAATCTCCAGCAGCCACTATACTATTAGTGCCGTTGGCTGCCTGTGCTTTAGGCAGTGCCAATCTGTTTAGTGCGTTGGAGTCGCCACTTAGAATGCTCATACCAATATTTTTAAGTTCAGTTCCAGCCAATGCGCCCAAATTTTGACCTTTTAATTTGTTAAATGTTTGTCCTGCAATCAATCCGGCGCCCAATAAGTTTCCAGCACCCACTTGTTGTGCTATGCCATCTGCAGATGCTAGTAGTCCTCCAGGACCCAGTAAACTGGTTGTGCCGCCACCGCCAGGAGTCAATGGACTGGGTTGTTTGTCGTAGTCAGGCATGATGCCAGCAGGCTCTCCGCCGTATTTGTAAGTACCGTAGTTGTAAATAACAGTTTCGTATTCCACTGTCATGGTGTTTTCTAAAAACTCGTTTTGTCCTTGTGCATGTTGTCCGTGTTGGAAACTGGTGATGATGGGATTGACCAAAATGTATTCGCTAAAACGTTTTTGATGCAAACTGTAAATTTTAATAAAGTTTAAAATTCTTTCTTCTGCACCACTTTGTGTATACTTGGCCGGCAAGTAGCCCCAGTGTTCAGTTTGTTGCGTGTTGTACTTGGTGTGTTGTTGATAAAAGCCCGGATTGCCACCGTAGTCACTGTCACGATAGTAATGACTCATGTAGTCGTACCAAAAGTCTCGTACTGCATCTGCGCTGTCATCGTGAAATGATATTGTTACAGGGTCATACTTAATCTTGGTTTGTACGTAGTTGGGTCTATTGTAGGCATTGTATGTTTTTACATCCATGGTGTACTTGGGCAAGTTTACACTTTTCACCATCATGCCAGTTTGTATTTTTTCTATAGTGGGCAGTCGACTCAACTGTGGATTAATATCAAATGACACATGGAATAGGAAACTGTATTTGGGACTCAGCGCATAATTATTGTTTGTGAATAAATTATGGGCGTGTTTAAAGTCGCGAAGATTACTTCCAGTAACTGCACCGCCTAAAAAATCATTTATTATGCTCATATTAGTATTTAGCCACAAAAAAACCCGCCTCAGCGGGTTCTTTATAATTACCAGGATTAACCAGTAATTGTTGTACCAATGGTACGAGCAACTGCTGCGCCAACTCCAGCACCGTTTTGGCCAGTTGGTAATTGTTCGGCATTGTCGTAGCGTATGGTCAACGCCACTGTGGCTGGATCATTAGTAGCGTAGTTCATGTCACCGTAGTCGACTTGACTTAGGAAACATCCATACAGTTGCCATGATTCCAATGTTGTTGGTGTATTGGCTCCGTTGCCGCCATCTAGCATTTCTAGCAACAGTTGGAACTTGTAGTCAATACCCGACGCTGCACTCGACTGCTCTTCAAAGTCAAATTGTTTCTGGATTTGTTCGCCAACCAATTTGCTAACGTTGCCGCCGGCATCATCGCGTAGATTAACTGTTACTTCAGCCCATTCGGGTTTGCCCTGCAAGTATACCTTGCTGTTGTAAACATCAATGGTGATGGGGTTAAAATTTAGGCTGGGACGTTTTACATCCATTACCTGTTTTGTAAGCTCGACTACCTGGGCGGCACTAACTCCAAACTTTGTAAAACTTAGACGGAATCTAAATTTTAATTTTGGCATTAACAGACCTTGGCTGGGCGAACCCGACAACGGTACTGATATGTTTGTTAAGGATGCTGTTGACATTTCTTCTCCTATATACTTTTATTTATCTGTTTTACTTGCCACCTAAAGTAGCGATCTGACCAGGAGCATACAAGCGAATTGGTATGTAAATAAACTCAACTGCTATTTCTGGTTCAATAGCAACATCAGCATAAAGTTCATTGTTGCTAATAATATCTGGTGTGTTGTTTGTTGTATCACAAACCACCAAGTAATCGTAAATACCGCGCTTGGCTACTAAGTCGTTCAATGCACCACTTAGTACTGCTGCAAATTGATCACGTGTGGTTTTGTCATTGGGTTCAAACAAGAATGCATTACCAGCACTGGCAAAAATAGTACGCAAGTAATTTACTAAACGTGCTACGTTTACACGATCCATGCTCTCTGTATTTGGATCACGTGTCTTCTGTCCCCAAACAACCATACCAATTCCTGGCAATATTGTGATTGGGTTGATTCTTAGTTGATACAATGCATCACGAAGACTCTGTTGTACACCAGTACGCACAAATTCTCCTGTGCTATAATTGATGTATCCCAAATCAGTTGCATTGCTTACCAATCCACGACGTGTGCCAGCCGGAGCAAACCATGGATAACTTACATTATCACTGTATAGGTATGTGCGTAATGCCATGTGGCTTGGCGGGACCATGATCTCGTTTCCGTTCAAGTCGGTGCTTAATCCACTTGGATAGTACACTGCCAAGTAAGGATCAGCAGTTGCTAAACCGTTACCATTGGTGTCATTACTCCAATTTGTGATGTCTACTACATTTGTACTCAATCCCATTGGGGTATCGCCAATAACAAATGCTGTATTAGCACGGTCGTTGTTCAATGACACCAAGTTTGGAATTAGTTCAGGGTATCCCGGAGCACAAATCAATTGGAATTTGAATTGATCTTCACGGATTTCGGTATTGGCTTCAACTGCAGCATTCATGGCAGAAACAATAACATATCGTTGCGCATAGTGTCCAGCATATGGAGTATCAGTCTGGGTGTTTAATCCACTAGTAGTTACCCAAGAAGCAACTTGTAACGGAGTCCAATAAGTTGTTTGTGTTATGGGATTTTGATTTGTGTTAGAGTTTTGTAAGCTAACATAAATTGTTGATCCGAAAAACACTGTTGATCCTTGACTGTATGTTGTAGTACTACCCCAACTTGCTACATTGAAGGCTGTTGGGGTAAAGTAATCAGCAACATAACGTTTTACGTTGTAGCCACTGCGGCGTGTGTTGAACAACAACATACCGCGTGGATATAGTTCAGGATTGGGAGCATCTAGGTCAACGTAGTTGCTGGTTAAATATGGACTTGGCGCAGCGTCTGTGCCAGTAGTCAATATTTCTGTACCGCTAATAGGATCTGTTGTTCCCGATGTGTCCCAACGTGCATCGGCAAAAATAATACCATTTTGGCTGATGTGATCTGTGTTGTCAATTGCCACCCAAGCACTGCCGTTATAGCGATACAGTGCTGGCCAATTTTCTAAATCAGCAGTATCCAACCATATATCACCAGCCACTAATGTAGTGCCATCGCTTTGTGATACAGGTGCACTTGCTTGTACAAGTACGCCGGTTGCATCTGTGTTGGATAAATTGTAGCCACGTGCATCTGCAGTTACGTTTTGGTAACCTTTCCAAGCAGTTCCTGTGTTGATCATGATGTCAACCACAGTAGGATCACTATAGTACCACAATGTGCCATTTGCAGGATCTGCAACTGGTTGTGTTAGACTATAGGTGTATGTTAAATTATTGAAGCCACTTATAGTTACTCCAGTGCCAAAAACATAAGCATTTGGAACTCCACTTGTAAATCCGGCTGCACTAAACACGGTTGGATAACTGGAGTTGGTTGTCATTGATATGTCACCGCCAGTTAGGTGTGTAAGAGTAATAGTGCCGTTTGCATTTACTTGGGCTAGTACATTTGGTATGTTGGCTTTTAACACCGCAGTAACAAAATCTGTAGCTCCTGTACCAAGTATAGTAATTGTGTATGTGATTTGTGCACTAGTTCCTGGTTGGGTCACAGTCATGTAAAAAATTGAGCCGTTTGTGAATGTTGGCGCAGTTGCCGAACCAGTAGCACTGACTTGTCCACTCACTTGTCTTATTTTTGGTATGTAGCCAGCAAATCCCAGTTTACTCGCACCAACTGAGGGATCTTCTAAGAAATATATTGTCCCCTGTGCAATGTTGATACCACCACCACTGGGATCTAAACCATAAATTGCCTGAGCATCAGCCAAATAGGCTTGTGCTGCTTGTGTGCTCCATAATTGTGTAGTTGTATTGTATTGTTTAACAACAAAATTTGCGCCACCACCTATGGCTCCAACTTTGAACCACACACTGCCGTTTGGTGCAGCACCTGTACCTGGAACAGTGGGTGTACCTGCACTCCAAGTGTCGTTTGTTGTCCAATAAGGCACACTGGCGTAGTTACTGTATTGGAAACTTGGGCAAGTGTAAGTGCCTGCGGTTAAGCCTGTTGTTGAGATCAATGTAGTATTTCCTGCGCCATTATATGCGGTAGCGATAGTAATTCTTCCATCGCCAGATACTAGACCACTTGATGTGCTATCACTGTACAGAGCCAATTGGTTGTTTAATACATCGGCTTTGACACCGGTAATGGCAGCACTGTTGATGTTTGCTGCAAATGCTGCCAGTGTTGTGCCGTTTAAGGTAACTGTGGTTCCATTGATGCTTAAATTTCCACCAGTTGACAAAGTTGGGCTTGTTGCAGTTCCTTTGATGGTAGGAGCACTTGCATGCCATTTTGGTGTGCCAATTAAAACCCAAGTGTTGTTTATGTTATTGGGGTCAATGGTGCCAATATCGGGACCAGCTTTGTAAAATGTACGGTTAGTTGTTGATGTTGTAACCACAGCATAGCTACCAACAGCTCCAATGCTTTGTAATGGAGTTGGTTGATTGGTCAAACTACCTTGCGTTGTCAAAGTTGTTTGTGAGTTGCTGGTGATTAGGATAGGTGTTTGCTCGGAAAAACTTTGAGTATCTGCACTCCACTCGTAAATACCCCAAGTTGTATCTGCTAGGTCAAACCAATATGTGCCATTTGCAACTTCGCCAGTGGGACGAACGCTGGTAGGAGCCAACTGATTCAAGTCAATATTGGCACGAATTGCGTACAATTGATTGCCTAGACCCAATGTTGAATAAGCAGCCATCAAGCCGTATTCATTTCGCTCGTCACCATGTAGCGGAGTGCCAGCACTACTTTGTTGGAATACAGGGTATCCCATTGCGGTGCTCAAGTCTCGCTGACTTCCAAATATTTGTAATTTATCTGCATTGGCAACTGTTGTGCCTGTGCACAATGCGCCATTTAGAGTTTTATTTTCTGCTGTTGCCAATATAACTAACGGTACGGTACCAACAGCGTTGGATACATACTGACTGTTGTCTGTTACGGTTATACTTGTTCCTGGGGATACTAATGCCATAGTAACTTTCCTTTTAAATACTGTTATTGATATTTATATAAAATAGTATTTTTCTGGTGTTTTGCATGCCCTTTGCAAAGGTCAGTCGCTAAATACCGTATGACACGTAAAATCTGCCCCACCTGTAATCAAACTCCGGTGGCTGTAAACTACATCAAAGAAGGAGTGACGCACTATCGCTCACGTTGCGATGCTTGTAGCCGATCCGGAAAAAAGAACAAAGAAATACCGGCTTGGTATCGAGCCGGTTATAGAAAAAAGCCGCAATGTGAAAAATGCGGCTTCAAGTTCAAGTTTCCCACCGAGCAGAGTGCGGTGTATTATATTGATGGTAATCTAAAAAACAACAATCATTTCAATCTCAAAACTGTTTGTTTGAATTGTGTGCAAGAGGTGCATAAGAGCCGGCTACCTTGGAAACCGTCCGCTCTTGTACCAGATTTTTAAGTTGCAAAAACAAGTCTTCAATTGACTCATTGTTGTCAATTTCGGCATCAAATTCTGTTCCAGCCCAGGCCGTTTCACTGGGATGTACTCCTAGAGTTTTTAAATTTTCTACAAATACTGCATCGCCTGAATTGGCACGTATTGCAACTGGGAACCAAGCAGGCAATGGACCACGTTGTATCCAAATTATCCTGCCGCCCTGTTTGCGTATTGCGGCTATCTCGTTGGGGAATCTACAATCAGTAATAACAATATTGTCTCGGCTGGTGCGAATTTTGTTTTCTAAACTGGCAATCCACATGTCGTCATGGAATCCTTCTCGGATAACTTCTGTGCCCCAGTACTGTAACACATGCCTGGGTGTGATGTTGCGTCCTAAACGTTGACTCCACCACTCGTCCGGTTGCTCGCGCCACTCTCGACTTTGTGTAGTTCTACCCTCAAGCATTTGGCGGTCCCAACCAAATACATGTGCTACTGCATCTTTTAAACTTGATGCAAAACTTTCTCTGCGATATCCGTGAAAGTTAACCAAATAATCAGCGGCAGTGTCTTTGCCTGATCCAATTAAACCACATATACCTATAATCATAAAAAATGCTCCCGTAAGAGCATTTTAATATAAATGTAACACAAAGGTCAAGTTATCCGGTTACCCAAGTTAAAGGTCTTCCGTTATCAACGTAGTTGACAATCTCGTATTCTAAACGTTCCATTTCGGCTTGTGCTTCGGCTACCATTGCAGCACCGTTTAAACTGGTTCCGCCTTGTGGGCCAGCAATGGTATTAAACTTACTGTATGCTTGCCCTAGTAGTCGTTTGGCAAATGCATAGGCGTAGTCTTGTATCCAAGGAAACGAAAAATTGTCATTCAAAATCATTTGGTCTGGTTTTTGATTGTCAATCCAAAGCAACACACTTTCATAGGGATTGGCTCCGGTGTCGTTTCCGGTTGTTCCGCCATAACCGTAAGGCATTTTACGCACGATAGTCAATCGTTTGGTTGCGGGATTAAATGTAAAGTTCAGTGTTCCGCCAAACATCTTCATTGCCAACTTCTGGTAATCCACAAACAATTCATAGTTTGTTAATCCACCAACACGCCCTGCCACCAACATGTATGTGTTCAAATATCCACTTGCAAACGGCTCAAATTGGCTGGCTGTAGTTCCTGTCACACTTCCAATACCGCGTCTAAATGCAGCTCTAACGTTCATGATTTCTTTAGGCAGTATGTATTCTTGAGTTTCAGGTAACAGGTCCAGAAAGCAATAGCTTTCTTCTACACTGTTTGCTGCTCGTTGTCGATATTTGACAAGTGCTTGATTGATCGCCATTTTGTAGTGCTCTTGTTCAAGTTCAACATCCACAATGCCGTCGCCCAGTCGCATGCGAATATAATCTGTGATTGCGGCTCGTTGTAGATCTGAACTGGTTAATGCGCTGGCATCATATTTGATCGGCCCCGGCCCTGTTCCAGTATTGGGATCGTATAAACTACCAGTAGGAATACTGCCAAATACACTTAGGTTGCCATCAATTGATTGGCTTTGATTGGGTACGCTATATTCACTCATGAAAAAATCCTGTTATAGTTTATTTATAACAGGATTTGTATGTTGAAGTCAGATTATACTGCTTTTAGCAACACAATCTCTGCGTTCATTCTGCCGTTTAACCGGCTCTCGGTAGCTTTAACGTCATCCAAAAACTTTCTCAGCTGAACTTTGCCGGCTTTGGCGAACTCTCTAAGTTGTTCTTCGGGCTTACGCAGGGTTTTGCATACGCTTTTAGATTCATCAAAGTTAATGATACTGGTACCTTTCACACTCAAAGTCTTGTATGCTTCTGCAACATACTTACCTAGTTTGCGATACTTGGTGTTGTAGATCCAAAGCTCAGTAGCACCGACTATCTCTGCAGGATTAATGCTCACAATCTTTAGCTCGGTATGTGTTTTAGCATACTTGAGTTTGGCAATTACCTTTTCTTTGCTAGGAGCCTTTTTAACTCTAGCTTTCTTAAGTGACTTCTTAACTCCGCGATACTGTTCAATCGCACTCATTAAGTTGTCAATCCAAGCAATCATTCGTTTAAAATCTGCTGCCTTGTAGTGTGCATAACCTTCTTTTAAGTCTGCATCTTTTTTGGCCATTGCCAGTTCAAGTTCCTGTTTACGAGCTTTGTATAATTCCTCATACTTGCCCAATTGACTTTGTACCACATTCTTGGCAACAAGAAAATCATAGGGCTTAAAGTCTGTTTTGATTGCTCGTGTGACATCATCATAAACACCTTCGATGTCACCAATGAGCTCGCTTGTTTTCTCATTCAAACGATCTTGAATTGTAGGAGCTCGATATACTTCTTTGACTTCTTCTACAACCTCTTGCACTTCGGGATCAGCGCCATCAATTGCTTTTAGAACGCACTCGTCCAAAAACTCAATGTGTCTAGGCTTTAGGGGCATGTTGGCACGAATATGTGCCATAATCAAACAACATGCCGTCATCGGAATACTACGATCACCACTGCGTTCAAATGCTTTAATTTGCTCTTTGTTAAAACGCTTGGTTTGTAAACGCACCCATTCTACAACATTTTTACGTGCATCTTTTTGACTGTAGTAATAATTGTAATAGTAAAAACTTTTTCTCAGTTTGTGGTCAAAGTCTGCATTGCTTAGTTCAATATCTGAAGCCTCCCAATCGGGCTCGCCTCCGGTGTACTTTTCATCGTGAAAAGCCGGATTTCGAACTTTGGTTTGTTTGGTCTTGATCTTGATGCCTGCAACTGTTGCCATATTTTCTCCCGTAAAACTATATTATACTACATCTTTAACAAAGTGCCAAATGTAAGTTGTTGTTCTAATACAACAAGAGCCTCGTCCAATTGACGAGCCAATTCTTCATATCGAACAGTGTATCGATTTCGGCGTCTGCATTCCACAAACTCCCCGTCCAATCGTGCCCACATTCTCACACAATTTTGATAAAGATCCTGCAGGTTGGCGTCGCCCAATCGCACTACAATAGGACGAGCATCTGCAATTCTGTTGTAGAGCATGGGGCTATGTGTCTGCATAACTGTAATTATACTAGATAAATCATTCCTTGTCAAATTGGGTAAATACACAATAATCTAGGAAAAGACAGTGGCAAGATTAAGTTTATGGAAAGATGGTAGACACACTAACGATTACAAATTTTTTGATCGTAGAATAAGTGAGATGTTTACTATTGGTGGTACTGGTATTTTACTACATAAATATCTGGGCCCAACTACACAAGGCGTACAATTGGCAACTACGGCAGCACAAGGTGCTCCAGGAGCAGTCATCACCTTGCCTGATACTTCTAAAATCAACATTGGTGATACTGTAACTGCGTCGGGAGTTCCGTTAAATAGTACAGTAATTGCCAAAAATGCCAGCACCATCACCATCAGCGCCAATACAACTTCAGCATTGGGCATTGGTATCAACATTGGAATCAGTCCCACAGCTGCACGCCCCAGTTATACAAACCAAAGTGAGCTAAACATACAAGACTTGCTTTGGCAAGAAAATCGTGATAGAAAATATGATACTTCGGTGTACACCATGCGCGGCATTTATCAACGTGCTGATCAAGACTTTGACCTAAGCCAATTTGGATTGTTTTTGGCCACCGGCACCATGTTCATGGTGTTTCATTTGCGTGACATGGTGGACATGATTGGCCGCAAGCTGATGGCAGGTGATGTGCTAGAGCTACAACATTTAACCGACTATGATGCCTTGAATCAAGACATTCCGGCATCACTCAAACGCTTTTATGTTGTAAGTGATGGCAGTTGGCCTGCAGAGGGATTCAGTCCCACATGGTGGCCGCACCTATGGCGTGTCAAACTCAATCCCCTAGTAGACAGTCAAGAATACAAAGACATTCTCAACAACATCACTGCCGGCAATGCCAATACTCCAATTGGACAGATACTGAGTACCCTGAACACCAACTTGGCCATCAATGATGCTGTTGTTGCTGAAGCAACTGCTAATGTTCCCTTAAGTGGTTACGATACCACCTCGTTGTACACATTGCCCAAAAATGTTGCTAGACAACCCGAGAAGACTGCCGATGATGTTGCTGACACTGCCGACGACGTCTTAGACACCGCAGACGAAGCTCCGCCCATTGCTGGTAGCCCCATTACTGGTTACTTGACCGGGTCAGTACTACCGCCCAATGGTGCTCCAGTACAGTCAGGCATACAGTTCCCCGCAAGTCCCGACATTGGCGCATATTTCCTAAGAACTGATTACTTGCCCAATCGATTGTTTAGATTTGATGGTAAAATGTGGGTTAAAATTTATGATGCACAACGTACAAGTTTAACACAAGGTGCAAACAACCAAACACTATTGGGCACGTTCCTAAACGACACAAACACCTTTGTCAACAACGATGGTGCCACAGTGAACGAGCGACAAAGTTTGAGTACTGCACTAACACCGAAAGCTGACAACTAATGACAACACCTAGCAATTATTTCTACGACGGGCAGATACGCCGATTCATAAGCCAGTTTATACGCATGGTGTCAAACTTCTATGTGGAGTTTGGCAAGGACAGTAACGGAGTCACCAGTCTACAACGTGTTCCTGTTATGTACGGCGACCCCAGTAGGCAAGTGGCACAAATTATCAAAAGCAATAGCGAGAACACTATTAATGCAGTTCCTGCCATGGCAGTGTACATCAACGCATTGGCTTACGACCAAACACGATTGCAAGATCCTACATTGGTGCAAACCATGCAAATACGTCAACGCACATTTGACCCAGTTACTGGCACTTATGGCGAGACACAGGGCGAGGCATACACTGTAGAACGACTCATGCCCAGTCCCTACAAGTTGACACTAAAGATGGATATTTGGACCAGCAACACTGAACAAAAACTACAATTGATTGAACAATTGAGTGCCCTGTTCAATCCTGCAATGGAAATACAAAGCACTGACAATTATATAGACTGGACCAGTCTCAGTTATGTGTTGTTGACTGATGTAAACTGGACCAGTAGAAGTGTACCCACTGGTGGCGAAGAGCCCATAGACGTTGCCAGTATGACTTTTGAATTGCCAATTTGGTTAAGCACCAGTATCAAAGTCAAAAAGATGGGCGTTATTCAAACTGTCATCACCAATATACAAGATTTAAATACGCTAGAAAGTCTGGGCCAAACCATTGTGAGTGTACTAGGACACAAAGTGTTACTGGCCACAAGTCCTGGTGGCAACACCTTACAACTGTTGGCCAATGACGATAGCATCAGCAACGATACTTACAACAACGATGTGGTATTAGCCGGCGCAAGACAGGCCTGGGCGCCGTTGTTGGACGTTTATGGCAAATTTATTTCAGGCAGCAGCCAAATTAGACTCTCGCAACCCAATGGCAGTGAGATTATTGGCACCGTGGCCACACATCCCACAGATCCCAGTTTGTTGATATACAATCCGTTTCCCAACACGTTGCCGGCTAATACATTGTCGCCCATCAATGCCATCATTGATCCACAAAACGTTAACGTAGGTAGTTATTTGGCTTCGCCTGCTACTGGAACACAATACTTGATCATAAATGACATTGGCAGTTTTGATAATCCACAAGGTGCACTGGCCTGGCGCGGACGAGACAATCAAGACCTAGTGGCACATGCCAATGATATAATACACTACAACGGACAACACTGGAGTGTGATATTTGACAGCCGCACTGTAAATACGTTACAATACATTACTAATCTAACAACTGGAATTCAATACAAATGGCAAAACATGCAGTGGACAAAGAGCTACGACGGAGTCTACCCCGAGGGCGAGTGGAATCTGGCAATTTGATCAGTGCAGGTGCACTAATCTATTGTAAAACTACACACCGATATCTTTTTTTACTACGCAATGGCGGTAGCTATGCTGGTTCCTGGGGATTGGTGGGTGGCAAAATAGATGCTGGCGAAACTGTGGTTGATGGATTAAATCGCGAGATAGCCGAAGAGTTGGGCGGAGTCATCAAAAATGCCAAATTGATTCCCATAGAAAAATTCACCAGCGACACTAGCCGATTTGAATATCACACTTATGTGATCAATGTGGATGAAGAATTTGTTCCGGTACTAAACAACGAGCATCGCGGCTACTGTTGGGTGCATTTGGATGATTATCCACGACCCTTACACCCCGGAGTATGGCGTACATTTAAATTCAATAGTGTAATTGAAAAAATTAAAACTCTAGAAACAGTTTTATAAATCAACTTCTTTGACAAAATTACTGAACGTGATTTGTCGCAAATTCAATTGATATTTCCAACGCTCGGGCATGTAGAAATTTTCAGTTGGTACCACTCGCACAAAGTCCACGTTGGGGTAAGTATTCAATACCTGTTGCAGTGTTTGTGAGAAAAACTCTTCGGTTGTGGGTTCAGTGGCGTCGGGATAGCCCGGAGTGCCGCTATACACGTTCATGTGATAGTTGGTTTCGCCAGTATGACAATCAAATCCCAATAAGTAAACTTTATTATGTCCATCAAAGCAGGCAAGATATGCAGCAATAGCACCCATATCCCAGCTGGGATCTTGCGGCGTTAGATAAAATTTACCTGGATAACTTAAAACCATGTTGGCGTTTCCGTATACAATGGTTTGATCACAGTAGCCATTGTTCACCATTTCCGCAGCCACCTCGTCATTGCAAACTACAAAGTCTGGCACAAAGTCTCGCACAATGGCGTTGCATCCGTATGTCTGTACTGCACCTGCGGCCAATAATCCACCTTTGTGATTTTTCAACAAGCCAAACAAATCGCCTTGTGGGTACAATTCAGTTCTACTGATGCCGTTGCCCAACACAACTGCCCGGTTTGATATCTGCAAGTTGGTAACTGCGTTCGGGGCAAATTCAGTTTCTTGAGTCCAAGCAGCATTTTGATAGGTGAGCGACTTGATTACGTTTTCACCTGTGTAATTGGCTCGATATAGTTGTTTAATTTGTTGCATGAGAGGATCCTGTTATAGTATATTTATGCCCCACGCACCATTGCTCCGCTGAAGTAATTGGCATAACTGCCGCCATTGGTCAATGCGTTTGAATCTGATTCAAGGGTAGCAGTGCCGCCCGAGCCTTGTAAGAATTTGATTTGCACATAGTCGGTAGTGCCATTGAGATAACACATGCCTGATCCACTAGATATCATACCTCCGGTGTTGGCCACTAGACGTGCGCCACGTGCAAGTTCTTGATTGTTTTTATACATACTGGCAAACACAATGCCGTTATTGCCTATATAGGCATTAGCACCAGCGGTCCAGTTGAACTGATAATAACCGGCTATGTTGGCCGTAAATACGCCGGTTGTGGTGTTAAAGCAGTTGTGTGTATCGTAATATTTGCCATTGTATATGACATTGGCTATTATCCCACTTGTGGTTGACTGTCCAGTTAACACCACTGTACTAAATGCCGGACCGTTGACTGCTTGGTTACCGTTAACCAAAATTGTACCACTGTGGTTTGCGTTGCCGTTGTCTGCTACCGAAAATATCACTGCGCTATAAGCACTATTCAAAACTTCTAATCCGCCGGTGTTGTTTATACGTACCCATTTAATGGCGTTTGTAGCTCCACCGGATGCATTGGTTAATTGGAATACATCGCCAAATCCAGTACCGCCCTTGGTGTTAGCAGCACTAACAAATAGAGCGCCTTGCTGATTTCCTGCAGATCCAATCAAGTTGGCAATAATCTGACTACTGTAGCCGCTGACAACCAAATTTCCGCCAACATATAGATTACCGCCGATACCGGCACCACCCGCTACTTGCAGTGCACCTGTAGTTGTACTGGTTGCAGCAGTTAGATTTGAAGTATAGATATACCCCGACGTATTTGCAACAGTTCCTGCTGGCCCAGTTGCGCCAGTTGCGCCTTGAGGCCCGGTACTACTCAAGTATCCTGTGGTGATTCCTGTGCCCAAACTTTCACGTTCAACTGCTACAGTTACGTTACCGCTTCCGCCCAAGGCCCATAAACTGATCAATCCATTGTAAACGTTACTGGTAAATGTAGCAACGTTTGCACTATTGTTATTTTGAATTACTGCATATTCTGTATAATAAACGTTTGCCCCATTGGTTACTGCATCAATGGTGCTCATTTTAAAGTTTGAGTATACATTATCGCTGCTAGACACAGTCCAACGCACACTGGTATTGCCCACATTTGATACACTATCAACTAATGTGTAAGCGGTATTTGTAGCGGTAACTTTATTTAGATAAATGCTAAGATTGACCGATCCTGCGCTTACGTTCTGTCCGTTGGGGTAATAAAATCCCGATGCTATAACGTTACCGCCCGAAGTAACACTGCTGGCGGTTAAAGATCCTGTAGTAATATTGGCATAGCTTGTAGCAGTTATATTGCTATAGCCCACCCCGGTATTTGAGGTCAGGGCTGCAACAAATGCCAGTGTAGATTCGCTCCAATAAAATGCTGCATTTGGTACAAGTCCACCGGCGCGATTCATTAACAAACCAATATCACTGTTGGCTATGCTGGCGTTAGCATGTAAAACCGTTATTGTGTCATTGAATATTTCAATATTGGTATTTAAATTGTTAATCAGTGGGCGAGTTAAAGCCATTTATTACATCCGTGTTATTGTATATTTATTGCAAATGAAAAAGGGCCCTAGGCCCTTTTTCTTGGGGTTTTGGGTATTATAATCTACCCACAACCACTTCAATAACACCTTTTGCTGCGATCGGGAAGTCGGCAAGTGCTTTACCAATCACTTGCCCGGGTTGAGCATTGTTATTAACTTTAGCAAATCCAAATCCGGCCGATACCAGCAAATCACCTTTGGCAACTGGCCCGATGATCATGCAAGGAACACGTCCCATTAACGCCACTGCTGCCACATTTGCTCCATTCAATCCACCATTCATCAAGTGAGCTGGATTGGTAGAAACTACACCAGCAACTCGAGTTGTGTCTGCGTCGGCCAATGTAACTTCATTTGCGCCGCCAAACATTAAGACTGTTCCTGGATTGTAGAACTTGTCGCCCTGATAGTTCTCTGCCAAGTCAGCGTATTTGGCGCTGGTTGATGTGCCTACAAAAGTTACACCGTATATGTTATTCCACCAAACACTGGTACTACCCAAGTTAACTGATGTATTGGCATTAGGCACAATTGCTGCGCTCACAGTCAATCCAGCCAGGGTACCAACTGCTGTAATATTTGTTTGACTTGCGGTTTGCAATGTACCTGTTAATGTTGTACTACCACTTGCACCAATTGATGTGACACCAGCTAATGTAGTAATATTTGGCTGGCTTGCGGTTTGCAATGTACCTGTTAATGTTGTACTACCACTTGCACCAATTGAAGTAACACCACCTAATGTAGTGATATTTGGCTGACTTGCACTTGAACTGTTCAGAGTACCGTACAACACAGCACTGGCATTACCAATTGTAGCAGCATTGACGTTTGTGGCGTTGATCGTTGTCACATACTCTGTTGTTTCATATGTGGTATTATTGATAGTTGTTGTTGTACCGTTGACTGTCAAAGAT
>Ga0214164_1001022_pt1 | contig 16805 bp, 20 predicted proteins | sample TroBogepilimnion_13_FD_153003 | JGI IMG/M metagenome (GOLD analysis project Ga0214164, IMG submission 153003) | Freshwater microbial communities from Trout Bog Lake, WI - Practice 03JUN2009 epilimnion v4 | ecosystem: Environmental > Aquatic > Freshwater > Lake > Epilimnion/Euphotic zone ...
AAACTTTGGCGGTCCCAAGGAGAATCGAACTCCTATCAACGGCGTGACAAGCCGCTATACTGACCATTATACTATGAGACCAAAAATTGTAGTAGTTGGAGAGTACCACATCACTTCTCTCTTTATTCGAGTGGATTTAATCCGGAATTTCAACTACTTTAAAACGCACTCGAGGAACTTCAGACTAATTGCTTTCGTCATTACTGCCTAGATGTTCCGCCAACTTCGTATCGTCTCAAGGACCTTATTTCAACAAAGTTTGCTGCTAACGGGCTAGATAACCTCAAATGTGTTTTAAAGTAGTGCTTGTTGCCAAGCACGACTAAAAATTTGTATTTTTAAAGAACGTTGTTAATTTCTTAACATATATGTATTATAACTGCTTTATCATTTCTTTGCAAATTGGATGTTGCAATTACGCTACACATTGTACTGAGCATTTAAACGATGTTATTTGTTCGACATGTATGTATTATAGTACAACTATCATTGTTGTGCAAACAAGTTGTTGTAAACAGGCAACAAAAAAGGTGCTCGCGCACCTTTTTAATTAAAAATTAACTGTGTTAACTTGTTATTGGAACCACGCTGGTTCCAAGTATTGATATATTAGAATAATATGTTGGAAATAAATTTGAAATATAAGTAATCCAATCGTTTGCCGATTGTTGGTCTACCCACTTTACAACCGAAGTTGATGTTGGCTGGTTGTTGCATGTAATATTATTAGGATCATATTCAATATTTACTACTCCGTCAGTTTTCCCATCAAGTTCAAGTCTTGTTAATTCTTCCCTAACAACAGGTACTATTGTATTGGCATAAAGAGGAAGCGGGCTTGAGATCGCCCAAAGTGCAAGGTATACAATTTTTGTCTCATGGGTGAAATTCATACTATACTCTCCGGTAATATTTATTAAATTATTTATCATTTAATTTGGCGGAAGTGGTAGGATTCGAACCCACGGAGCTTTTACACTCGTCAGTTTTCAAGACTGCTGCCTTAAACCATGCTCAGCCACACTTCCCGATAGGTAACACAACACACGAGTTGGAACACTTATGTTGCGAACTGCCCCGTCATAGTTTATCAATCTATCGGCTTCTTTCGTCTTGTGTGTTGTATTCTAAAACACACCAGTTGTCACGGGCGCCGTGCCTGCCTTAGCGGGCTCTCATTGCCCCCAGGAATCTTCATCTGGTGTGTTTTAGAATACCCTCTTGCGAGAGGATATGACGGGGCTATACCCCGACCTGCAATTTTTCTCCCGGTGAGATCCATCCTGCAGTCCGCCCGTCGAGGCCCGCGTTGCCTATATAGAAAAACCCTGGGTGTTTAAGCCAGGGTTTAAGTTAAAATATCTTTTGATTGTATACGTTAACTTAAACCCTCTCCTGGTTCACGATCACTCTCGATTGATGCGGGCATTGCATTGATTTGTAGACAATGGGCGGTTAGGCCCAAATTGGCTATCAGTGTTGTTTGCGAATGTTTTGTAATGTGTTGCATCATGTTCGTATTATAATTTATTTATGACTAGTTGTAAAGCCATTTGGATAAACTGTTGCGTTTTTGCAATAAATACTAAAAAGGACGCAACATGACCTGGATTACAGGAAACATCAATACTGCCAATTCGTGGTCAGGAATAGCATACGGCAATGGAAGATTTGTTACTGTAGCAAATATAAGTGCCAATAGCAGTTATAGCACCGATGGAATAACTTGGGCACCGGGACATGTACAACCCATAAGCCCAACTCGTTATTTTTATAAAGGAATTTTGCCAGTCAGTGCTTATTGGCAAGATATAACATTTGGTAATGGTAAATTCATGGCCATTGCAACTGGTGCTTATTCTGCAGTCAGTATTGATGGTGCCAATTGGACTTTTGTGACTTTGCCAAATGCAAAAAATTGGCAGGCTGTTGCATATGGTGCTCCTTATTTTGTTGCTGTTGGTTCAGGTTTTGCTACAAAATTTGGGTATCCTTACGGCAATCGCGTTGTGGCAGTTACTCCTGATCCGCACAACTGGAGCAACAGTATCATGGATTACGGCATGCCTTGGACTGCCGTTGCTTACGGACTTGGGCAGTTTGTTGCTATAACCAGTAACAGTATCTCAAGTTCTAGATCCACTCAAGGACACAGTTGGACTACCAGTAACACTATGCCTGTAGCGCAGAACTGGACCAGTATTGCATTTGGTGGCAATAAATTTGTAGCAGTTGCCAATAGCAACGTTGCAGCCTATAGCGTTGATGGTCATACTTGGACTGCTACCTCAATGCCATCAAATAGCAATTGGACCAGTGTTGCTTACGGTAATGGCACTTTTGTCACGGTGGCCTACAACAGTGCCAATTCTGCAGTCAGTAGCGATGGCATCACCTGGCATACTGAAACCATGCCGGCCTCACAACCTTGGACTGCCATTGTATTTGGTGAGGATAGGTTTGTGGCCGTTGCTGGCAATACACAGGTAACTGCGGTAAGAATTTAACTATTCAGCACCTTTGCTACACTATTCATTACTGCCGCTATTCTGCCGATGTCTCTCAACTGCTCAACAGTATAACCCATAGTCTTCAAACCATCGTAGTGGGCTTTTACGCAAAACTCGCATTTCCCAACAATGCTTGCGGCCAGACTAAATGCTTCAAAGTTCGACTTGGTAGTTCCGCCATGTGACGCAATAGCGTTCATGCGCAACTGTGCTGGCAAGCCTTTTAGACTAGGATCATCCGCCATTTCAACATAGGGGTACCAGATATTGTTTTGTGACATGATGCTTGCGGCAGTCATTGCTGACTCTGCATGTACTGGACTATCTGCTAACAAAATACTTAATACTTTGCCGTTACCAGTAACGGCCAATGCGGCTACAGCACAACCCATAGCTACATCAGCATCTAATGTACTACGCAAAAGGACAGCATCCAAGTTTAACTTAGTGTCCTTTGCGTATTCTGGCAACGCACTTTTAATAGTGTCGTTGAATGCCATATTATAGAGTCTCCCCGCCGACTTGTCTATTACAAGCACATAGCTCATTCGTCTGACAGGCATCCAATACACGAAGTGTTTCTTCTGGGCTACGACCCACATCCAAGTTGTTGACAGTAACATGTTGGATTGTGTTGTCGGGATCGACGATGAATGTTGCACGTAGTGCGGCACCTGCTGGAGCATAGAACACACCTAGTTGTTCTGCCAAACTCAACTCACCTCTCTGTGTGTCTGCAAATTGCGTGTGTGTGATCTTGATTAGGTCCGCGTGTGATTTTTGCCATGCCAACTTGCAAAACTCATTATCAGTACTACCAGTTAGCAATACTGCATCACGATCCGCAAAATCTTGATTCAATCGATCGTATGCTACGATTTCGGTTGGACATACAAATGTAAAGTCCCTGGGATAGAATACAATAACTTTCCATTTACCCGCAAAACTTGTTTCATCAATTGTGAAAAAAGCATCTTCGGGTTGCCCGGGGCGGACTCCGATCACTGCAAAGTGTGTTAATTTATCGCCGATTGTTTTCATGTTTTTCTCCTTTAATGTTAAATTGAAAACTCATTAGTGTTTTCACTAATACTTTATTGTAATAGTATTTAACAATTAAGTCAATGAAAATAATAGGTTTTTACCAAATATATTTTTATGGGGTCAATAGAGAAAATTTATTAACGACGTTCTCGGCCCAATCCTGCTGAAGATTTACCAGCAGTTGATGCACCTTTAGATCGTCCTATTGCATCTGCGCCAATGCTATGTGCCTTGCCGGCTTTTGATACTTTGGCATCCAGCTGAGCTACTTTTTGTGACGATGCTTCGGCCCCGCCACCTTCATCTTCGTCATCCTTCTCGCCAGGGAATCCCAATTTGAAACTAAAGCCGCCACCAGTGGGATCGCCTACACTGCTCTTATTTTTAACTAAAATAGTTCCATCAAGTTTGGCAGGCCACTGTGTTCTAAATGTCATTGCACCGCCTTGATACAGAGCATATTGTTGTATAAAATTCATTTCCAAAACTTGTAATATAGTTGATTGGAATTCAGGAATAGCCCCGCCACTATTAATAGCTCGTGCAACTTCTTTTTTGATCGCATAAATTAACAATCCACCATCAGTTGCCTTTCCTTTGGCGTTAATACCCTGCCACATTTGACTATATGTTTGCGGCAAAGAAACGCCAGTTTTCCAACTCTCAACAGCACGTTCAACCAGTCTGGGATTTTTACTTGAGAATGGTAAAAATTTAACAAACTTTTTGTCAATGCTTTCAGGATAGTGTGCGTATATCAAATCCATTGCATCAAATGCTTGACTGATTGTGGAAGGACCACGTGTGGTGTCGGTTTTTTGACACAACTCAATAAACTCTACTGCCGTTTTTAGCTTACGGTTCTTTTTAATATCATCAGGAATAGTTAGACCCGAAATAGCAGGTGGTGCACCACCCCCTGTGCCTTTGCTGCTGATGTTGATTTTACGTTCGCCATCTAGGCTGGTAATATTTGCATAGCTGTCGGCTATGTTGGTATTTGATGCACCCGGGAAGTCAAATATAAAATCAGCAATACTGCCACCCATCCAAGCCTCAAATTCGGCTCGTTTGGGGAAATCTGTTTGGTCATATAGTATTGCCAGTATTCCTAGATATTCGCCCGCATAGTCTACGATGGCTTTTCGTGTTTTTTCCATATCTTTTTGTTGATATTCGGGAGGGAAAACCACTGCATCTCCGGCTTCGATATATCTTGCCAATTGGATAATTACTTTACCATAGTCAGTACTGTTCAAAACAGGATTATTGACAATCACTCTCATTAATCCATGTCCGGGAATTTTTTGATCAGTTATACCAATTGTCTTGGGCTTTACTAGCAATGATTCTTTACCAGTAGGAGCAGATCCAGGATTGTGTGGATCGCCTTGTTGCCCGCCCAAATCATCAGTTTTTAGAAGATTGCTTAGTGCTATTGAGCCGCCAACAGCAACACCGTTTTTATTACAGGTACGAACTGATATTGCGCCCTTGAAACTGCCGTCTCTATACATTGTTGCTAATCTTCTAGCTTCGGCAGGTAGTATCCAAACCTGCTGACGCTCTAGATTTAGAAACGGATCCAGATTGGCAATTTTCCAAAGAAACGTTTTGAATCTTTCGTCTTTGCCTTTAAAGGTGCCAGGTGCAAGATTAGGGATCTTATTTTCCCCGGCTTCGTTTATTTGTTCTAATTGGTTTATAAGTGTACGGATATCGATCATAGTCTAGTATTTATTAGTTCTTTGCAAAACGCCAATCGCGATCCAGCCAATTGAATATCAAGTCCTCTTGTCGAACATGACCAAATTTGTTTACACTGTTGGCAACACTGTCGTTTACTACTCGTTGATCAATTAGATCGTGCCAAGTTGTAGTTGCTGGATCCAAGGGCTCACTGTTTTTGTAAACGGCAAAATTCATCCAAGGATTGTTTTGATCCATATGTACATAACAATCTCTACAGTCAAAGCCTGAAACAGCCAACATGTATATCAAATTACAAACATTATAGTGATAATAGCAACCACTATAACTGCGTGTTTGTATACGATTGTATTCGTAGGTTTGATGTTGTGGCAAACTCAATACCAACATGCCATTGGTGTTCATCGTTTGATTCCAAACTCTCAAAGTTTTCAAAGGATCTATGCAATATTGAAAACTGTCGTGACTCCACAACAGGTCTACTTGTCTGGGAACTATACGCTCGTTAAAATCACCTTGCATGACCATGATGTTGCTAGATTCCAGTACTGCCGGATCAATTTGTTGTGTGTCTTTATCAACTGCATAGCATATGTAATTTCGAGGTTCCGGCGGAGTGTCACGAGTGTATAAGGTAGCAAACCAATTGAGGTCAAGTCCTGAACCACACCCCATGTCTGCAATCACTTTAATACTGTCTAAAAAACTGTCGTATTCGTATAATAATTTCAGTATTGATTGGCTGTGTTCGTGGCTTTCGTATATGTTTCTAAATTGATTCATTGCTCAGTATATCCAATACTACAGTTTCTTTAAATTTTTTAAGCCGGGGTTCAAGTTGATGACAGGCTTTGGCAATGTCATTTTCCTCGCCCCAAGCACGTTGAGTTGCCAAATGTGTGGCCCATATAGCACAACTTTCTTTGGCTATTTCTACATCCAAGGCATTGTGATAAGGACGGGCGCGGCAACAAGCATCATACTCGGTCAATAGCTCGTCTGCACGTTTACGCCAATCCATCAGACCACCACATCCTCCATGCCCGCAGTTCGCAGACGAACCACATGTCCCAACATAAAGTTTTTACTTTCTATGCCTTTCATTACCCCAAGCCATTTGTTTCTCAATAGTGCAACCTCATTGATAATGGTTTCCATGTCAATTACTTCATCTTCGGCTTCGGCATATTTTTCAGCATCTCTGCTGGTTAGTGCTCGTGCATATCCCTCTAGATATTTTTTATAATATGTTTGCCGTATTCGTCGCAACTGAATATTCAAATAGTTCAACACTGCCTCAATCTCCTGCAACTGATTAAATCTATGCTCGGTTTGGCCAGGCAAATTGCTCAAAGCACGTTCAACGTTGCCTTGAATTTTTATCTCGCTCTTGGCAGATATCAATTCATGGTCGTAATAATCAATAAAGTTTGGAATTTCGCTTAGGTTCGCAACCACCCGATTGTACCACATTACTCGTCTTCGTCGTTGTAGTTGTCGGTGTCTTCTTCCACATATTCTTTAAGGGCTTTTTTGAGATTGTTGTCGCTGCCACCAAATTCTTGTAAATCAATATCTCCTAATAGATCTACCAATACACTCATCAAGTTATCGGCAGCCTCCTGTCGGTCCTTTACTGGAATATACTGTTTTAAAATAGTGTATGTTTCACTAAGCACTTCTATATCAATACTCATTCTGTTGCTTCCTCTTCGGGTTGTGGTGTTGTTGTGACATGATGTGGATTGCGGACAAAGTCAATCATCACTTGATCCAAGCACTCATCATCGTTCTTTTCCCAGGCTTTACGAAACTTTTTAATTATTGTGCCATCAGCCAGTGTGTATTTAAGGCTGTTACCTTCTTTGGCTAGCAAACCTTTGTCTTCAATTAAATCCACTAGGCCACTATAGGGATTCATTCCAGTCTCGTACGGAATCTTGACTTGCACACTCTCGAAAGGTTTTGCATAGCGTGTTTTCATTATCTTACAAGCAGCTCTAATGCCATTTACTTCGCTTACTTTATTGCCATCTTCGTCTTCTTTTAATTTCAATTTGCGCATGGCTACCACAATACTGCTGGCATAGATAAAGCCTTGTCCGCCCGAGATCTTGTCATCGGGATCAAACATGTCTTGACTGGCATAAGTGTGTGCTGTACAAACCAATCCTAGGTTCAAGTTGCCAAACATGTTTACACAGTTGCGTACCAATGATGCTAGTGCTTTGGGTTTGCGGCCCATGTCGCCCTTCATGTCGCCTGCTTCAAATTGATTGACATCAGTTGGTGTCAACAACATGCCCAAACTGTCCACAACAAACAAAACTTTTGGACGCTCAAGTTCGGGAAGTATTTTGTATTCTTTCACAAACTCACTGATCATTTTGGCAACATCATCAATCATGGCCATGTTTAACTTGAGTAATTTATCTTCGCTTGTGTCCACATTTAGTGCGTGTAGCCATTTTTCATCTAGAGCATTTTCTGTATCAATTAAAATAACATACACACCTGCTTTTTGTGCATTTGACACTAGATTACCGCTGCAAATAAAACTTTTACCAGCACCGCTTTCGCCAGCAAATACTGTTACTTTGCCAAGAGGGACACCTTTGTTAAAGTCTCCACTAATCAAATAGTTTAATGCATAATTGTTGGTACTGATCCAATCTGTGGGGTCATTAAATCCCACAGATATCCCATCAATGCTCTTTGTAATACTTTTTCGAAATTTTGAAATGTCAAATGGTTTTACCATGATAATTTTCCTTAAGTTGATATAATTCTGTAAAAATTTTACTGCTGTCTAACTGACGTCTTGTGTCTAATAACAACAGTTGGTCAAATGATTTTTTTAAATTTTTTACAATTGGTTGCGAAATATAAAATAACAAATTACGGTAACTTTCTTCCAATAGAAATCCCGGTTTTTGATTTATTCTATACATCAATTGTTCTGTTAACAAGTGTAACACACTATTTGGTAAATGTCTAACATTTAGATAATCAGGATTTATCAATGCGCCAATTATAAAACTATTGTTGTGAAATCCCAATTCCTTGAGATAGTCAACACACCCAAATACACTATTGTAATTCAATAAAAAATACAACATATTGAAAGACACCTTGTGATTTAAATTTTGAATAGTGGTTAAATTTTTCAAAAAATCAGCCCAGGACCCGCCATAGCGAATGTATTCGTATTCTTCTTCTATTGTTTCCACGCTTACAGTCCAATGTACATTTTGAAATTTACACACACGGTCAAAGATCTTGGTATCTATTTTACTGAGATTGGTATTTATTCTTAGATTGACTTTGGGATCAAGCAACTCTAATAGATCGAGATTTTCTTTCATTAGTAAAGGTTCGCCGCCGGCCAAGTAAACATGCTTGAGATTTTTTGCGTTGTCAAATATATATTCTTGAAATTTTCTACGTTGTACCTCTGTTGGTACCGGTAGTTTTATACCCAGTTCACCAGCCCAGCGACTGCTAAATTGCGGGCCGCAGTATACACATGCTTGGTTACATAAGTTGCTCCATCTTACGTCAATTGTTTTTAACTCAAAATTACCATCGCGATAAGTTGCAGTATCAAGATCTTTAAATTCTCGTATGTAGAATATTCGATCACTGATCATGCTAAAACTTTTTTTATTATTTTCTAGGTCTTTACAAGTATGACAACTATCCACCGGGGACTTGTTGATGATGGTTTTTTGTCGTAACCGATTTTCGTCCCCTAGAACAATATTTTCAATGGAGTCATGTTGTATGTTGCCAATGGGCATGGTGTCTACACTTCGAATACAATTTTTTATCTTACCATCAAAATTATACATCAATCCGGTCCAAGGCATAGGGCAAAAAGCCGGATTAGTCAGCATGTCTTTGGGAGTCATCCTAAATTAATCTCTGGGATAAACAACTTGGTATCAAGCAGTGTAAACAAGAATTTACTCCATTCATGCACATCTCTTGCAGGCGGAACAGTTTTGTCTGCACTAGTGGCAATATTTCCAGGTCGAACCAATGTAAGCCGTATGCCAAGTCGTTGACTTCTTAGTTCTCTGTTTGCTGATTCTAAAGCCAGCTTCTGTACATAATATTCGCTCATGCCCGGCATAGGGCAAGTGGGATCTAGAGTCATTAGCGTACTGATAGATATTATACTCTTTTGTGTATTTTTCCATCTACGAGCTAGTTCAAACAACAATTCTGTTTGTGCAAATCCCACTTGTGCATTGTTTATAAAAATATCACACGGTTCTATAACATCTGCAATTTTGGGAATTACACGTATGTTATGCCCTGTACGTCTACTCAATCGCAACACCTCGTCACCACGTTGCTCGTATAAGTCGCCCAATGCTTGCCCAATTCCGGCTGTGCCGCCTGTAATTGCCACTTTCATTTTATATTCTTCTTAATTGCTTTTGTTCTAGTATGTATGTTTCAATTGATTCTTGATCTTTATTATCCACGCTCAGTACCTTGGGAAATTTTAGATATGCGTATTCGTGATCAATTTCATGTGTTTTTGCAAATTGTATCAAATCTGGCAATTGATGCTGATTCAATACGCTGACTGTGGTCCAAAGATTTAATCTAATGGGCATACTTTTATATATCATTAAATTCGCATAAAAATCCGCCCATTGAATGGGCCAACGTACGAAATCGTGTACCTCACCGATACCGTCAAAACTCACTGTGACAGTTACTTGAATTCCGCGATGTATTATAGGCAATAACTCTTGTAACACAGTGCTACAGTTTGTATTAAGTCGCACGCTCGTTACATTTGGTGGCAGGTTAGCCAGTATATGTTTGTATCGTTTACTGTAACTGGGTTCACCACCATTGATATCCAAATGTACTATTCGTTCCAAGGGCAGTTGCCAAAATCTAGCAGAATTATCTACTATGGGAAATTGCCTAGATTGTAAACTGCCAATCTTGGTACTTAAATTCTCGTTACAAGTCATGCAGGCACTATTGCAGGTATTGTCCAATACTCCGCCCACTGTCAAATACTCAGCTACTGTTTGCTTGCGATCAAATTCTATTGCGTGTAATCTAATACTGGTGTCCGACTCGTCTTCAGTTTCTTGACATCGAACACATTCACGAGGCCAAATATCATTCATCATTTTGGCTTGTAAATTTTGTAACCAAGGACTATGTTCCATTTCGCTCAGGCTTGCAAATTCAGGAGCACAAACCATATGTCCGCAACGGCTCAGTGCGCCGTTGGGGTTGAATCTTACAAAATGTTTTAGCCTAGGGCATTGCATAGTTCTTTGTTGCGTCCTATAATTTCTTGATACAAATAAGAATGTTTATCTTTGATATGAGTTGTAATAGTCCCAAATGACACAGTCTGTCCCATAAACTCTTCGTATAGCACTTTGTCTAATTGCAAATAATAATGTAGCTTGGCATGATTGCCAAAGCGAGCTAGCAACGTCTCGTCGCGTGTTAATGCATTCCAAACTTTATGTGTGATACTAGACAAATCATCTATGTGTCTAAAATACATCCAAGCATCACTATGTCGTGCTAAATTTAGTATCCAATGAAACTGCAAACTAAAATGACTGTTTAAAAATAAAAACTCTTCTATAAACTTTAGTGCAGTCTCTCTATCTAGCTCTGGGCGGTGACTTAGATAAGTCTGTACACCGCTTACATAACGATCAAACGGCTCGCGTAAGTATACTTCTATTACTTTTATGTTGGCATGTTGATAGTAGGGTACATCCCTTAACGAGACTTCGGCAATTGTGCTGCTGGCGTTTTTATGTATAGGATATACGAACTGATTTGGGGTTAATTCATATATCTTATATTGATCGGGAAACAGTATTGGATCTAAATATGATATCATTATTGTAAATATTCTGCTAGTTCTGGATATACTGATAAAAATTCATGGTGATCACAATATATAAGGCAGGGGACCGTTACCCCTGCCGACACAAGCATCTACAAATTAAGTTGTAGATTTACGGTTTCTAATCATGGCCAAAATGTCTTCGGCCTTTTGAGCACTAGGTTTTGCCACTGGTGCTACCACTGGTGCGGTTGCTTCTGCCACGTCGTCCTCTGCATCATCCTCTATAGGTGCAGTCACTGTTACAGCAGGCTTGGCTTGTGCCACTGGTATTGCCGGGGCTAATGCATCTGCATCAATGCCCGAACCGCCTTGGAATCCGCTGGGTTTGTAGTAGTTGCTCCAACGCTCGGCGTCGTACGGTTGTCCATCCACCGACGCTTCAAACATTTCTTTAATAACCTTGAGTTCAACATCAGTGGGCTTCTTGGGTAAGAAGTCGGCTAGATCATATAAACCGTGCTTCTCAATTGCTTCAGCTTCGTCTGCATTGAGAGCAGTTTCTTTACGTGCCCATGTCGATGTGTTATAGTCAGCATAACCACCTTTGCTGGTTTTCTTGATGTTGAAATCAAGTCCGGCACTGTAGTCTGTGGGCAAGTTTTCCATATCGGGATCCATCAAGGCGTTCTTGATCAAGTTAAAGATCTGTGGGCTGATGATGAATCTACGAATGGGATTTTCTGGGGTTTTGTCATCGCTCATGGGATTTTCTCTCACAAAACCCTGGAACAGGTAGCTGCGCTTTTTCCAATACTTGCGTCCCATTTCTTCTAGATTGGGATCCTTGAACCAAGGACGCACTTCGGCCAAAATTGGACATGGAACATCATTACCCCACATTTCCATGCATGGCACTTGTACAGTAACCATTTTGCTGTCTGCTTGTCCTTTGATGCCCGCGAAAGGTAAACGAATCATTGCACGTTCTACCCAGAAAAAGTTGTTTTTGGTGTTTGCGTCAGGAAGGAATCTCAGGCGAGCAGTTGTATTCTCTGGAATGTTCCAGTGTGCGAATATTGCGTTGTCACCTTGTGATTTACCGCTACCGCGGTTCTCGTTTGCTTGTAGTTTTGCTCTAATTTCTGCTAGTGTCATGGCCATAATGTTCTCCTTAATGTATGCCTTAATGTTTTGTGCCTAAATATACAATGCACTCCCGCATTGTATAATAATATTTATACCTAGTCAAGGAAAAAGGAGAATTTATTTCTCCTTTTTGTTTTCATCAAATCCAATTATGTTTTATTTACTTGCCTTTTCCTACATTGGCTGGACGAGCAGCTCCTAGGCTTGTTCCCATAAATCCCTTGGCTGGTTTGTTGGTAACTCGTGTACCTGGTTGAGTACCTGGATTATCACTACCCGCTATTGATATCCTATCTGGACTAACTCGGTGTTGATTAGCACTGCCTTGAGATCCAGGTTTTAATCCACCTATACGACGCTCTTTAGCATCCCATCTTCCGTAATTGGCAATGCGGGCCAGTTCATCTCGTTGATCTTGATTTTGCGGATCATAAAGTTTTCCAGTTCTCGGGTCAATTCCTTGAACTCTAACAACTTCATCTAGTTCGGCTTCTTGCGTTGGTTTGTTATTTGGGTTAGGTCGCACTGGATTTTGTCCTGGCTGAAGTGAGTGGGAATGACTTAGCTCACGTTGTTTTTCTATATCCCGTGTGACTGGTGAGTTCAACCAAGATTGCATTGCCGATTTGTCATAACCCGGAGGTCCTGAACCCTCATCAACTTTTTCAGCTTCGGTGATTATGTCTGAGTATTTTCTAAAAAACTTTGGATCCATGTAATAATTTCCTTTATATTATTTATGTGGTTTTGTACTTTTCTCTGTAGATCGACATATTTTCTTCTGCTGTTTGATACATTTGAGCTAAGAGAATGTGTCGTTCTGGCGAATGATATAAATTAGACAGTGCCTGTATTGCCATTTGAATACGTTTATAGGGATTTTTTGCAGAATCATAACTTTCATCCAATACTGCACCATATGTTTTAAATCCCAAATCTCTTAATCTAGCCAAACTGTTGATTCCAGATATCAACACAAAGGGTTTGCCAGTAACCAAGCACCTTGCGGTTTTTTCAGTAAAGTAATAACTGCTCATTACATCTGTTTCGGGTATGACTTCGATTTGAAAACGATTCCAAATTCTATCATACTCTCTGTAGGACTCTTGCCAACCCACCGGAGGAGACAAATGCGACAAATGCGATGGAGTAAATTCTTTGGTTCTAAACCACTCTATTTCGTCTCGATAATGATTTTTTAAACGAACGTTTTGCGGAAGATCAAAGTAAAATCGTTCCATGTACTCGTTGTTGTTGGCGTAGCTATTACCAAATTCACAATAACTGTCATTGGCAAATGCTTTGTCCAATTCGTATGCCAGTCTCAGTCTTGCAATAGTCATTCGGCTGATGGTATACCCAATGAATTTGGCTTCGTGTAGATTGCGATCAGGCATGGAGATATTTTCCAGTGCATGTTTAAATGTTTCTTGCCACATTGGTTGTAGACCAAACACCGGATCTACATCTAAATTTATTGTTTCAAAAGTGACTTTGTTATAGGGTATGCCCACGTTATCGCAACAGTGTTTTAAAAAATATTCCAATCCGCTGAATTTTAGATTCAATCCATCATGTAATTTGACAAGAATATGTTGCCCACAATAATTTTTTGCCAATTGATCCAGTATGGCATCTTTATTGAACACATAGTTATCTCTATGAACAATGGAATGACCGTTTAAAATTATGTGCTCGTCACCAAATATAAGTGCATCGTCAAAGGGAGCCTGTGACCAATCATTCATAGTATTCTTTAAACAGTTTTACATTTTCGTTGGCTATATGATATAACTCTTTTATTTGGTCCTCTCGATTGGAACTTTGATAAAGATCCATTAAGGCTTGTACCATCATTTGCGCACGTTGATATGGGTGCAGTGCAGTGTCATACGATTCGTCTATCACATACTCATAGGTGTGAAATCCCATTTTTTGTAGATTTTTCAAACTATTCCTGCCAGAAAATAGCACAAACGGTTTGCCCGATGCCAAACATCTAGCAGTTTTCTCAGTAAAAAAATAATTAGTCAATGAATTTGTTTCTACCACAACTTCGATACAGTAACGATTCCAAATTTGATCATATTGTTTCAACGAGTATTCCCATAACCCTGCGTGCCAATCTAGGTGTTGCGGAACAAATTGTTTTGTCTTGAACCACTCTAGTTCTTCTGTGTAATTATCAGCAAAATATTCCCATGTACAGAGATTATCATTGTCATTGGTTATCACTTCACTAAATTCACAATAACTGTCATTGGCAAACGCTTTGTCCAATTCGTATGCCAACCTCATTCGAGGCATGGTGAATCTTCCAATGGTGTAGCCAATGAATTTGGCCTGTGACAGATCTTTTTGTATTATGGGAAGATGTCGATTGGCGGATCTAAAAATTCCAAGATCTACAACCAATTGATTGACTTGTAGATCTTGGTCTATAGTATGATTTGGATGTGTTACATATGTAATTGTATTATGCGGGATGGAGAGTGTTGCGCAACACCATTTTAAAAAATTATCCCAGCCGCTGAATTGCAAATCTTCACCGTCGGTGGCTACTACAATGATCTGTTGCCCTTGATAGTGTTTGGCCAATTGGTCCAGGATAAAAGTTTTGCCAGTTACAACATTGTTTCTTCTATCTATAATAACTTGACAGTCTATTAATATAATGTCTTGGATAATGTTAACAGCAAGTCTTGTATTACTTGAGTAATACCACCTCATTATATCTTCTATGTCAGATTTTATCATTTATTATTATAAATTTACTTCCTAATTCCAGCTAATCTACGCATGAACGCCAATGGGTCTGCACTTTCTGCTTGTGGATTTGCTACACTTGGACCTGTACCTGGTGCGCCAACTACTCCTTGCCCTTGGGCCTGAGCCTGTTGCTGAGCTGCATCCGCTTGGTTTTGTTGAGCCTGTGCCTGCAGGGGTTGAGTATTTTGAGTATACAATTGATTGTACTTGTCGGCTAATTCAGTATATCCGTTGTCGCGCAACCACTCAATTACTACACCGCGGCAGTCAGCATCATCGGCTGCATCGCCTTGGCTGTCTGCAAACGCAACTAACTTGTCAAACAAGCCATCATCACCAATGATCTCGTACAATGATGCAGTGGCATTTTCTGCTCCTACACCCACTGGAAATCGTTGTGCCATCAGCTGGTCTAATTCTTGTATTTCGTTATCTTGATCAGGCAAGGCCCACGCTCCCTCTGTAACCTCGTCGGCCCAACTCTCAAATTCTTCAGCCATTGGAGTATCTATTTGTTTTTTATGTTTCATATAAGCCCTGTATACGTATGGTAGTGCTGCATCAAATTTGTCGTTGTATATTTTTTTAGCAAATCTGTCGCGCAACTCTTGAAGATTTATCTCATCGGTGTCCGAGTCCGGAGTATGACTTTCCAATTTGTAGTCTCCGTATCCTCTTCGTCCGCCAATGTGTCTGAGTTGATGCTTCAATTGGTTAAAGCGATTGACAGCAGCATGTGCCATTTCAGTTGTATCTGTATCCTCAAATTGTCTGCGTCGTGCTCCACGAACAAAGTGTTTCATGGCCTCCATTTCTGTGACCATGTGTGTGATTCCTTCACCAAGCTCGTCTTCGACTCGTCCGCCTTGACTACAATGCATTGCCATAGCACGAGCTCCGTGCAAATTTTTGAACGGTAATAAAAAACGCTCGCCCAAATGCGTTTCGACAAATACTGATTCTACATTGCGTGTTCTAGCGCCGCGCTTTTCATCATCCACGTTGTTGGTGTGACGTACGATGATTCTTACCGGGCCGCACTCTTGATAACTGCTACGACTTGTGCCATGCATACGACTTTCGTTGACTGCGATGTCGTCTGTGTCTAGTGTGCTGTCGGCTCGAGACTGTTGCTTGACGTCTTTTATTTCTAAATTCTTTTTGGCAATATCACGAGTATCAAAACTCAACAAGTTGCGCTTGGCAAATTTTCGTATTCCCCGCAAAAATGCATACCATTTGTCTTCTGCATCGCTATCTTGAGTTTCATCGATCTCTTTGAGTCGATCCACAATATCTTGTCCATAATAGACTTTTAAACTGTTTTCATCAATCAAGCTGACTGTGATATTGCCAATTTTTTCACCATCGACATCGTAATCAAAATTGATAAAACGGGCTTTTTCTGGATCAGTGGTGGCTTTTGATTTTTCGTCGCCCAGCCTTACATTATTAAATCTAGTGCGAATTTTATCAAATAACGCTGTTGCGATTGCTTCTACTTCACGGCTCATAATTTTTACTCATCTATTACTTATTTAGTTTTATAAGTGTGAAGATATGTGTAACTTGACAATCTATACATACCAACGGGGACAATATTCAATGCACCATGCCACTGTAAGGGTTGACTGCCGTCTTCGTTCAGCTGATTCAGCATCAGATACCCTGAATTTGAAATAAATTTAAATTTGTAAAGCGTGTCATCGGGGTTTTTAGAATTATAAAAAACTGTGCCATAGTCTTCAGTTGCTCCATACCAATACAGTTGCATACTG
>Ga0214164_1001024_pt1 | contig 16779 bp, 19 predicted proteins | sample TroBogepilimnion_13_FD_153003 | JGI IMG/M metagenome (GOLD analysis project Ga0214164, IMG submission 153003) | Freshwater microbial communities from Trout Bog Lake, WI - Practice 03JUN2009 epilimnion v4 | ecosystem: Environmental > Aquatic > Freshwater > Lake > Epilimnion/Euphotic zone ...
TTTTGGTTGACGTATCCAGCTGACGTGCTAATATGCGTTTATAGAGACAGTGACACAGAGAGAGATGAAAATGGCCCGTATCGCACGCAAGACCGAAACCACCGAAACCTTCGAGCAGATCGACGCCCGCATCCGCCGCGTTTTCACCGTGCTGAGCAAGGTCAGCCACGGTGTTGTGCTGGGCCACATCAAGGCTGCCATCGTTAGCGGGGCGCCGGGCTGCGGCAAAACCCACCTCTTAGAGCGCGACTTGGCGTGGGCCGAAGCTGAGGGCAAAATCAAGATGCAGAGTGTCAAGGGCAGCATGAGTGCCATTGGGCTCTACAAGATGCTGTTTGAATGCAGCGAGCCCGGCAACGTGTTGCTGATCGACGACTGCGACAGCATTTTTGCCGATCTTGATGCGCTCAACATCCTCAAGAACGCCCTGGACACCGGCAAGACCCGCAAAGTTTGCTGGGCCAAAGAAAGCCGCGCCCTGGAAAACGAAGGCGTGCCCCGCAGCTTTGAATTCAAGGGCGCTGTGCTGTTTATTACCAACATCGACTTTGCCCGTGAGATCAGCAAGCAGAACAAGATGGCGCCGCATTATGAGGCGCTCTTGAGCCGCAGCCTCTACGTTGACCTCAAGGTACATTCGAAAAAAGAAGTCATGGTGCGCATCAACCAGGTTGTGTTTGAGGAGGATTTCCTGCAGGACAACGGCATCAACAAGCGCCAGGCCACGGAGATGATGGCCTGGCTCAAGGACAACATTGCAGGCTTGCGAGTCCTTAGTATTCGCACTGTGATGCAAATGGCTGCCTTCATCAAGACCGACAGCCACTGGCAGGACATGGCGGAGCAATTGATGTTGGTGTAAAGTCAACGTGGTATAGAGGTTGTCTTCCCTCTATACCACTCTGGTCCTGGGCTATGTTCAACTCGAACATTTTTCTGTCCGTTTGTCCACCAAAGCTTCTTTTTCATAGTCTGTGATCTTTTTTCATTTATATCTTGTGGTTGTGTACGACCAAGCAATGCCTTACTGATAGCTGGTTGTTTTTGCCCCTTGAGTTTGGAAGGCCCTCGTATTTTACCACGTTGGGCTTTCCCAATATTTTCTCTCCAGGTGCTATCGAATATTTTTCCTAACCGTGCTTTTCGTAGTTTATCCCTGTAAAGTTGGTCTCTTACTATATTAACAGTCCCGTCCCCGCCATCGGTTCTATTACGAAGGATTCCGGTCCCGAGATCTTTACGTCCATACCAACGTATCAGACTTCTTTCAATAGCACACGCTCCTATTTCAGTCAAGTCTTGACAAATAATGACAATTCGTAATAGATCAATAGGAGTCCATACCCCTTTCTTCTTTTTTACATCTCGGTGTTGGACCCAGGCTCGGTCTGCCTTGCCTTTGCCGATATAATATGGTGTGAGATTGTTCTTACGCAGATATGCGTAAACATAGTATCCTGATGGGTAAATAGACATGCTGTGATTTCCTTATGTGTCATAGAGTGGTTGGGGATTCCCGTCCCGTGAGCCACAACGTATTTATATAAATTTGACGACACAAAATGCCTACTGTAGAGTTAGATCCTACAGTAGGCATTTTCATGAAAACAGAAATCGAACGCAAGTTTTTGGTCAAATATCCGCCCTGGACTGATGCCACACCGCGCAGTCGTCTCTACCAAGGCTACCTGAGCTGCACTCCCGAAAGCGTCGTGCGCGTAAGAGCCGACGATTTGAACAAGCAGGCATGGATCACGGTCAAAGGACCCACGCAGGGATACACTCGTCTGGAATACGAGTATGAAATACCCTGGAGTGATAGTCTCGTTTTGCGCACCCTGTGCCGTCGCGACATTGTCAAGACTCGATACCTTGTCACATACATGGATCAAACATGGCATGTGGATGAGTTCCACGGTGAAAACACCGGGCTTGTCACAGCAGAATTAGAGCTGGGTGACGAGGCAGAAGTGTGGGTGCCACCTCCCTGGTTGGGAGCAGAAGTCAGCCACGACGAGCGGTATTTCAACAACAACCTCAGCACAAATCCTTGGAGCTCATGGAATGAGTGACCCATTGCCATATACAGTGCATCTGGGCGACTGTGTACAAGCCCTGCAGGAGCATGTTGCAGATCAAAGTGTGCATCTCACAGTGACCAGCCCTCCTTACGACACCTTGCGAGATTATACAGGCTTCTCTTGGGATTTTTCCAGCCTTTGTGCTGAGCTGTGGCGGGTCACAGTGCCCGGCGGTGTGGTGATGTGGAATGTGGCTGATGCTGTAATCAAGGGCAGCGAAAGCGGCACCAGTATGCGACAAGCTTTGGTATTCATGGACCAAGGCTTTAGGTTGCATGACACCATGATCTATGAGAAGGGCAATTTCAGCAACCCCAGCAGCAACAGGTATCACCAGATCTGGGAATATATGTTTATTTTCAGCCGTGGCACTCCCCGAGTATTCAATGCCATAAAGGACAAGCCCATTACCGGCATGGATGATCCTGATCATGCCAGGTTGGGCACATTTGGCAAGAACACCGTGCGACAAAAAGACGGCACCATGAAGGAACGAGGCCAACGCAAGGTTTATGGGGAATTTGGCATGCGCACTAATATCTGGCGCATGAAGACTGCGGGACAGGAACGCCCGGGCAAGAGCATTGCCCATCCTGCCAAAATGCCCAATGCCATGGCTCACGACCATGTTGTGACATGGAGCAACCCTGGTGACATGGTCCTTGATCCATTTGCAGGTTCCGGCACAACAGGTGTGCAAGCACTCAAGCTGGGTAGAAAGTTCACAGGCTGTGAACTAAGCCCGGAATATCACAGTATGTGTGTAAAAAACTGTGCCGCTGTGATGCCCTTGGCTATATTGTTTACAGATTTAGGCAAATCAGCGAATATTTGACATAACAGATTCTCTTCGGTTATCCTTGACGCATAACCGTTAGGGAATCCAAATGAATTTTTTCATCAAAATCCAAACTGCCCTCAAAACACGATTGCATGCGTGTTTTGTCAATCTTGTTCGGGCCACAAGCGATACGCCTCTTGTTATCGAGACGGTAAAAACACCTGCGCCTACCATTTGGGATGACGCCGGGTGGGCTCCTGTCAAAGAAGCCTTGCTGGCAGGTGACGACCTTGGCGTAAACAAAGATGGATCCGAGAACAGATCCAAGCGTGATTTTTTGGGAATTATGCTTGAAAATACGCGGCTTATTACCAAATCCGCAGATTTTGAAAATAAAAGCCCCGGGGCTCACACCACCCTGACCATGACTAAAATCATATTGCCTGTTGTGCGCAACAGTGTTCCTCGCATGATAGCTTGGGATATTGTGGGAGTCAGCCCCATGAAAGCCCCTGTTGATCAGGTGTTTGTGTTGCGTAACAACTATCGTTCATCCAAATCTCCAGGCAGCGATGGCCGCACGAGTCTCCAAATTACCAAAGAAACTGTGGAATCCAAGACACGCAAATTGGCAGCTCGTTTGACCTTTGAGGCTACACAGCAAGATATTTTCACCCAAAAAGGTATTGATGTGGAAGCAGAAATTATGTCAGCGTTGGCTCAAGAGATCGCCGCCGAACATGACTGTGAAATTTTGCGCCGTTTGCGTGAATTGGCCAAAAAGAACACGCTGTCAATCAAGATGGATTATGAAAACACCATGAAGACTGCACAACAGATGGTGTTTGCAATTCACAGAACGTCAGTTGCCATTGCCAAACGCTCACGTCGCGGCGCAGGAAATTGGGCAGTGGTGAGTCCCACCGCCATGTTGTTCCTCAAAACACACAGCGAGTTCGCTCCTGCACCAGCAGAGATTGCCAAGAACCAATCTGGTGTCATGTACGCTGGACTTCTAAACAAGGGCATAAAAATTTATGTGGATCCTTGGGCATTGGAAGATGATCCGGTGCTGGTGGGATATTTGGGCAACAACATGGATACAGGTGTGGTGTTTTGCCCATATGTTCCTCTTACATCAAGTGGTGTGATCATCGATCCAAACACCTTTGAACCAGTTGTGTCATTTATGTCACGTTTTGGTTGGTATGAAATGACGCCATATGCAAACAATCCATATCAGGCATCTGACTACTATGGATTGGTTAAATTCTCAGACAGAGCCAAAACGATTAATCCAGTGGAATCTTAGCCGACTGAACCCAAAAAATTCAAACCCACTGTGGAAAAACAGCCTAAATAAGCACAGATACATTTTGCAAAGGAATACACATGACAATATTTGAACGCCTAAAGAACTGGTGGTTAGGCACAGCCCCAACACCAGCTCAGCCTGCACTAGATTCTGTGGAATCTGTTATCATAGTTGACCAAACACCACAACCTGCTGTACCAGCCGCTGCGGCATGTGGGTGTGGGCGTAGCGACACTGGCTTGTGCGTGGGCTTGCATCTCTTGAGCGATGAGGAATGGGCAGCCAAGACAGCCAGCAAGGCTGCGCCAGTTGCGGAACCTGTAGCTGAACCGGCGGCCGTTGCACCTGTCCCAGAGCCAGTTGTGCCCGTGGCGGCTGAGCCAGCGCCTGCAAAACCCAAGAGGGAACGCAAACCACGTGCAGATAAACCAGCACCGCAGCCTGCTCCCGAAGTGGTTGTTAAACAGCCCACACGAACCAGCCGCAAGAAAGCCCAGTAAATGAGCGACACTGCCACGGATATAGAACGCGAATACGCAGTGCGCCCTTGGGGCAGTTGGGAGGTTCTCAACAAAACTGCCACATGGAAAGTCAAGCGCTTGGTTGTAAATCCCGGCCAGCGCCTGAGCCTGCAGAAACACTGGCATCGCAGTGAACACTGGGTGGTCGTGTCAGGCACAGCGCAGGTGATTGTCGATGACCGGGATTTCTTATTGTATGAAAACCAAAGCACATACATTCCGCAAGGATCCGTTCACAGACTCAGCAACCCGGGTTTGATTCCACTCACAGTTATAGAAGTGCAGAGTGGACTTTATCTAGAAGAAGATGACGTAATACGATTTGATGTTTAAACAAAATGGCGGTGGGTGACCACTGCCATTTTTCTATTCGCTGTCCATACTGTGTCTTTTCACACTTGACACACTGACCTTGTTGACCCAGTCCGGTTCAATACTCTTTTTACCAGTAATCTCATTGGCACTGTCTACACCCATTAACTTGTTGGCAAGTCTGAGGATTTCTTCTTCCTCGGGGGTGTAACAAATAACCGTCTGTTGTTGATTCCACATGCTGTTGGCTGCCATTTCCACCTCGCCCCGTTCCACTGCCAGGGCCACGCCCAATGCCAACATGTGTCTATACTGAGGGTAACCGTTGCTGTTTATCAAACTTGGCATAGTATATGTGGGAGGAAGTGTGTTTTTTAACCTTTTGGGGGTTACAGTAGTGTTGGTCTCGTATAGATCACGTAGTCTCATGGCAGTTTCCTAATTGCAGTGCCAGTTATTTATAGTATTCTTGACAGAGCCGTTGACCTATGAATACAATGTGCTTATATAAGTAGTGACGCAGGTGCTTGCGAGGCCTGTATCACATCTTGCTTATCAAAAGGAGAGAAAAATGACAAACAATTCGCCCATCGTGGGCATAGATCTTGGCACCACGAATTCCTGTGTTGCCATCATGGAAGGCGGCTCAGCCCGCGTTGTGGAAAATGCAGAAGGCACCCGCACCACCCCCAGCATCGTGGCCTGGACAGACCGTGAACAACTTGTGGGTCAATCAGCCAAGCGCCAAGCAGTGACCAACCCGGAAAATACCATCTTTGCCGCCAAGCGTCTCATGGGACGTCGTTTTGATGACGCCACTGTGACTCGCGATGCCAAGACCCTGCCCTACAAGGTGGTCAAAGCCGACAACGGCGATGCTTGGATTTCAGCCCGTGATGTGGCTCGCAGCCCAGCTGAAATTTCAGCGCAGGTTTTGGTCAAGATGAAGGACACTGCCGAAGCATACCTGGGCCAAAAGGTCACACAGGCTGTGATTACAGTGCCAGCTTACTTCAACGATGCACAGCGACAGGCAACCAAGGACGCCGGACAGATTGCCGGACTGGAAGTGTTGCGCATCATCAACGAACCCACTGCTGCTGCACTGGCGTTTGGTGTTGGTAGAGGGGGCAGCGGCAGAGTAGTTGTTGTGGATTTGGGAGGCGGAACTCACGACGTCAGCGTGTTGGACATTGGCGATGGTGTAGTGGAAGTATTAAGCACAAATGGTGACACCCACTTGGGAGGAGAAGACTTTGATGAACGTATTCTCAATTATGTGGCAGATGAGTTTTTGCGTGATAGCGGGATTGATCTGCGTAAGGACAAAATGGCGGTGCAACGCCTTCGCGAAGGCGCAGAGCGTGCAAAAATCGAACTTAGTTCTGCCGCAGACACCGAGATAAACCTGCCCTACATCACAGCAGATTCCACAGGCCCAAAACATCTTGTGGTCAAGATCACTCGTGCCAAGTTTGAAAGCTTGATTGTGGATCTCATCAAGCGTGCAATTGACCCCTGCCGTGCAGCACTGGCAGATGCCGGACTAAAGCCTCAAGATATTCAAGAGGTTATCATGGTGGGTGGCAGCACACGTATTCCTGCCATACGTAGTGCTGTGAAAGAGTTCTTTGGTCGCGAGCCCAACCACTCGGTGAACCCCGATGAAGCTGTGGCGCTGGGCGCTGCTATTCAGGCTGGTGTACTGAGCGGCGATGTCAAGGATGTATTGCTCCTGGATGTAACACCACTCAGTTTGGGTATTGAAACCATGGGCGGTGTGTTTACCAGATTGATTGAACGCAACACCACAATCCCCACCAAGAAGAGTCAGGTGTTCAGCACAGCTGATGACAATCAAAGTGCTGTCACAATCAAGGTGAGCCAGGGTGAGCGTGAAATGGCCCGCGACAACAAGAGCCTGGGCCAGTTTGATCTGGATGGCATTCCACCAGCAAGACGCGGCACACCCCAGATTGAGGTCACTTTTGACATTGATGCCAACGGCATAGTGACAGTAAGTGCCCGCGATCAAGCCACAGGCAAGGCACAACACATCAGCATCAAGGCCAACGGTGGGCTGACTGACAGTGAGATTGCCGACATGATGGCACAGGCTGAAGCCAACCGAGAAGCCGATCAGCAGCGTCGTGCCCTGGCTGAAGCCCGCAATCGTGCTGACAGCATGATGGCGCAAGCTGATCGTCAGATCGAGGATGGTGGTGAAAACCTGGATGCACAACTGGTTGCCGATGCGCGCAGTGCTCAAGATGCTGTCAAGCTGAGACTGGCCGACACCGAAGCCACAGCAGAGCAACTGGCAGAAGTCAGCAACAAACTCCAGGAAGCCTGTATGAAGCTGGCTGAGAGCCAATACACTGCTGCACAACCTCCTCCAGGCACGGCAGACAGTCAACCAGCCTAAAATATTACCACTTGCCCAAAATATCCATGCCCTATAAATATGGGCATGGATATGTTCTTTAAACTTGTTGCCGAAGTTGGCTTTCCCATCGCCGCTGCCATGGGCGCAGGATACTTTGTTTTCCTCACACTGAAATTCATATTGGCTGGTGTTACAGGTTCTGTGCGCGGCATGGCCGGCATAATTACAGCCCTTGACAACAGAGTCAAGACCATGACATCATAAAGGTATAGAAATGAACTTTAGTGAGATTTTCAAAATAATTGGAGATTTAGGATTTCCAGTTGTGGCAGCAATGGCTGGCGGATACTTTGTATATCTAACCATTAAACTTTTACTAGGCGGTGTGTTAAGCAGTGTAAAAGGTATGGCCAGTATCATTACTGCTCTTGATAACCGTGTCAAAACTATGTCACATGATGTTATTAGGATCGACACCTTGATGAGTAATGCATTAGGTCTCAAACCTGACCTAGATCGTATTGCTAGGGCTGACGGAAAGAACGATGCCCGCCGGGATTAACTTCTTGCATTTAGCGCCATGCCATCGGTTGATATTTGTGGGGGTTGAAGATATTCCGCAATAGGGGCATGTAGGTTTAGTATAGCCTACTCTTCTGGTTATACTTTTAAAAGTTGAGGAAAAAATTGATTAAAATGTTTAAAGAACTTAGAAAACTTTCCATATTATTTCTTCCAGGACCAGAGAAGACCTGCGACAGATGGATTTTATCAATGTGTGGCTATATTTTGGTTTGCATGATATGCATATACATAACAATGTTGATTAAAGGATTTTAACCTATGGGCGATATAGCAGATTTGATAAGCAAATATGGTTTTCCAATTGTAATGGCAATTGGGATGGGATTTATCATACATCATGTTTGGGAATGGTGCACAAAAGAAGTCAAACCCGTTCTGGGAGATGCAAATTCTGTTCTTATAGCATTGATAGACCGAATACGCATGTTGGACAATGATCTAATACGCCTTAATCAAAAAGTTAATACGGTGCTGCATCTACGTGGCAAGACCATTGAGCACGAACGGGTTGAAGCGGAAAAACTGATAAATCAACGCCATCCAGAAACAGAAAAAGAACACAATGACATGATGGCCCAACAAAAGGCGGCCACCAAATCTCACAAAGGCTAACTCCAGAACTTCTTCAACAATGTCACAGTTAGATCATTCATCATGATTTCAGCATGGTTGCTGGCAATATCATGACTGTGTCCCAGAGTGTATGCACGTTGGCTTCGCAAGGTGACAACGCCGTCACTGGGTTCATATATCCAGGGATTGAAGCCCTGTGTGCTAATGAGGTGTTGAACGGGTTTGCCGGGCTTGCTGTTGTGTAACCCTCGAATAAAATCTCCCGAACTGCTGATGTCGGTCATGAACTCGCTGCGACTGAGATATTGCTGCATGATGTTGATTTCTGTGCCGCCCAGCGGGGTGCTAATGGTGGTTACACTTTGCACCCAGGGCTGATTTATCAGAGACAGTGCCATGAGTCCGCCCATGCTGTGCCCCACAACATGATGCGGTTCTGCGAACTGGGCCACGCGGGCTATAATATCTCGCAGTCCACCTGTTTCTTTTTGATAATCCAAAAAGTTCCAAGTGTAGCTGTTGCCCAGCTTGTGCTGGATGTAGTTGAAAATCCCGGGACTGCTGAAAGCCCCGTGAATAGCGTAGATGTTTTTCATCATTTGGTTTTGGGTCGGTATACACCATCCCAGTTGGCGCCGGGAGGATCTTGTTGCAGATATTGGATACGGTCAGTCATCATGGCATAGTAATCTTTCAGTTTGTAGTCCCAAGCCAGGCTCAAACTATGTGCTATTTTCAGTGCCATGTCAAACCTCTGCTCTTGATAAGCTGCCAAAAACTTTTTGTGTGCGCTTTGGGCTTTCTTGATGCCTTCGGGCATGTCCATGTTATAATAAGTGAACACAGTGTAGATCTTGACTCCTTCGGTTTTGCCTTTCACAGCAATGGTGTCTAATTCCACAACTACCCAACCGGGATCCAAATGGCTTGCTGTGTTGTGACCCAGTATGATTTTAACACCATACTCTTTGCTTTGACCTTCCAGACGCGCTGCCAAGTTAACAGCATCCCCCAGGCAACTGTAGTCAAATCTCTGGTTACTTCCCATGTTGCCCACTACAACTTCACCGGTGTTTAGGCCAATACCAATGTTTATGGGCAACAGATTGTCTCGAGCCAGTTCTTGATTCAACCCTTTGAGATGCTCCAGCATCTGCATGGCACTGGCAACTGCTTTATTTTGTTGCTGGTCCACATCCAATGGCGCATTCCAGAAGGCCATGATGCAGTCGCCCATGTATTTGTCAATGGTGCCCTCATTTTGCATAATGATGTCTGTCATGGGAGTCAGGAATCTGTTGATCAGACTGGTCAAGCCTTGTGGATCTGTTTTGTATTGTTCGCTAATGGGTGTAAATCCTCTAATGTCGCAAAACAACAATGTTAGTTCGCGTGTGTCGCCGCCCAGCTTCAACAACTGGGGATTTTTCTGTAACTTTTTAACCATGGCAGGGGCCAAGTAATGTTCAAACTGCTTTTTTATCTGTTGCTTTTGCAGGAATTCGCTGACAAACTTCACAGTATATGCATGTGCATAAACTACACCAATACCCACAACAAATGCTGTAACATCCCACAACATATGATATTCCAAATAGACCCAGTTAGCTGCAAAATGCGCCACAACTAGACCCATCACAACTGGAACAAATGCCCAAGTCCATCTGCTTGCTGCAATCACCAAGATACCCATTATCAATATCACAGCCAGCTCGGCCCCGTCAGCATAATCAGGGCGCTGTATGCTGATGCCATTCATCACAGTTCCAATAACTGCTGCTTGTAAATCTTGCGGCCAAACTGCTCCTGTAGCTGTGGCCACAGGATTACCTATGCCTGCTGCTGATACGCCAACTATTACGACAGAGCCTTTGAGATCATTGGGGATTTTGGTCACGGATATGCTGTTACTGCGTTGGCTCCAGTCTATCCATACTCTGCCCAGATTGTCGGTTGTGATGGCTCCTGATTTTGGGATACGCAGTTTATCCACACCAGTGCTGCTGAGTTTCACTTGGAAGGCACGGTCTTGTGCTGCGACACGTAGAACTTCCAGAGGCAAACTGGGATAAAGATTGCCTTGGCTTGCAGTAATCAAGGGCAAACGACGATTTACACCGTCTATTTCCGGCAATGTGTTTGTGGTTCCTATACCTGCTGCTGCTGATTCCAATTCCGGTATATTGGCAATAATGCCGGGATAGTTCACAATGGCAGAGCTGAACTGGCTATTAATCACCGCGCTGCCGGGTTTGCGCGGCGAGTTCTTGTTGGCCGCCGCAGGCATATTTGCCAGTATTACTGGATGCGCCTTGAGTGTCTTTGCTAATAAATCATCGCCGCCCAGACGGTCTTTTTCCGGCATTAGAACATTCCACACAACCAGCCCTGCACCGTGATCATACAGTTCGTTTATTATTTTGGCGTAAACATCACGGGGAAATGGCCATTGCCCCCATTTGTTTAAGGTGTCCTCATCAATGTTGGCCACTGTGAGATTATTGGTTGTGGGGGGTTTACCTGTAATCAATGTGTCGAAATATCTAAGTCGCACACTTTCCACAAAAGCAGGGTCTGTTACACGCAACAACAACACCACAGCCAATGTTAGGCAAGCGGTCCAGGGGCTCAGGATAATCTTCTTCCACATGATGCTATTTAGCGGCTAGTTGCCCTGTCGAACGGTAACAGTTCCGCAGCCACTGGGCGTGACACAGGTTTGATTGATGCTGTAGACTTGTCCGCCGGTCTGTGTGAGGTTTACACTGCTGGCACCACCTGCATTGACCAAACTAATAGTGGCTCGATTTTGGCTGGTGCCACTTTGGTTTACAGTGGCTGAGTTGCCATCACCAGTGAGGCTAACATCCAGGAAATGTCCTGCACCAGTTTGCATGCTGTTTATTGAATTGTTGTTGCCTGAGATTACAGTGAATGCCTGTTGCCCGGTGCCAGTTTGTGTGGAAGTTTGATTGTTGCTGTTGCCAGTTATGTTAACTTCCAGATAATGTCCTGTACCCACCTGCGTTGTGTTTACAGTGTTGAGACTGCCACTTACCTGTACACTTTGATAGTGTCCGCCCATGTCAGTGCCTGTGCTGTTGCCCGAGATATCTCGGCTCTGATTTATGTTGAGTGTGTTTGCATCTCCATAGACATTCATTTCTACTAAACTCTGCCCAGCACGGCTGTAGATGTCTCCCTGGCGCACTGAGATAACATTGTTGTTGCCTTGTATAGGTGCAAGTTGGCTGCCGTTGCCACTTACCTGTTGGTTGACCCCCACTTGGTCCACTGTGATGTTGTTGCTGTTGCCCGTTTGCTGTATGTAGATGCCGTTGCCTGTGATGCCAGTTCTGCGATTGTTGGCAGCGTTCATGCGGGCCTGTTGTAGTGCAGTGATATTGCTGCTATATGCTGGAACAATGGTGGTAGGCACCGTAGCCTGCGTGAGAACCACAACTGGTGCGCTGTTGGAAGTGCTGGTGCTTACCACAGCGGCCGTGCCTGTTGTTGTTACACTGGTGCCATCGCTGTAGGTTGTCACAGTTGTGGGTGTGCTGTAAACCGTGGTGATGGTGGGAGTCACAGTGCTGGTTTGTGTGTCTGTAAAGGTCTCAATGACATTTTGTCCATTTACCACAGCATTCACAGTGCGCAGGGGATGAGTGGTTGTTACAACGGGTGTGCCAGTTGTGGTTGTGGTGCTTTGCACGGTACTGGTTGTGGTTCCTGTAACGGTTACACCGCCCGCAGTGCCGGTTTGTGCTGGTGTGGCAATGCTGGTAAATCCACTGCTGCTTGTGGGTGAGCAGTTGGCAGGAGCAAGTCCCAGGCTGGCACAGGCTCCGGCATACACACCAATCTGGATGCTGCTGGTGTTGGCCACGCCGTAGGTGCTCAGTGCCTGGAAGCTGATGTTGTAGGTTTGTCCTGCGGTGACTGCGAGTCCTTGATAGATGCCGTCAAAACTGCCCACGGCGCCGTCATACCACTGCCCTACTCCCTGTGGTCCACCTGATCCGCTCCAGGTTCCTGCCGCAGCAGGATACGTGCCGTTCTGATACACCACGCCCCAGTGTGTGGGTGCTTGAATATATTGAGTTCCGCTGTTGGTGCTTACGCTGACGCCGCCGCCATACTGCATGTTGCCGTTGAGTATGAGATTGGTTGATGAGCCTGCAAGATTAACCTGCACATTGCCAAAACTCCAGTAGGCAGGATCCTGTCTAAATGCAAACAACACGAAATCACTGCCACTTTGGGAGGGAGTGAAACTGTAGTTGTAAGTACTATATTGACCCGGTGTGTTGCAGCATTGGATGGCTCCAACGTAACCTGCGGGCAGATTTTGTGCTGATATCGGTGTGGCAGAGAGCATGCCGATCAACATCACTAGGTATACTAACAGCTTTTTCATATCAGTTCTGCCTCAAGGTTATAACAGTGTTGCCACCGCTGTTGACACGGTTGACTATGGTATTGGGTCCCTGTGTTTGGCTTATTGTGGTATTTTGGGCCAGTGGCACATAAACACATTGGATGTTGCTGGCACCATCGGGTCTGCAAAGTCCAATTTGGCTGTTGCTGAGGGTTGGAACAACCTGGCTCTGGGCAGTCCAATCTGGTAATCTGCGCTGGAGTTCTGTGGGCTGATGTGTGGCCACTGTGACCTGTGTAACCATGGTCTGCGCCATTTGCTCTGCTAGACGTTGCGCAATCAGGTCACTAGCTCGGTTGGCTATGGCGGTGGCAACATCCAGTGTGAGGATATCACCTGCAATCACATTGTTTTGATTGTTGCGATTGCCCCCAGATGCCTCACGTATTTGACTGGGCGGGCTCACTATCAAAAGGTTATTGATATCACCTGCGCTGATATTCAGTATTACTGGTTTGGTAGGGAATGTGTTGCGGTTTTCTACCTTGGTAGCATGGAATGGTCTGTCAAGCATGACGCTGCCAGCAGCATTGCTGACTTCAATACGACCTGTGCGGCAATCCTGTTCAATATCTCGCCATACTCGAGGACATTCAGGCAACAGTATGATCGTGCTGGCTCCCATTTCATCCACTGTGGCAGTGAAGTTGGTACCACGCACAGATATGGTGGCTGCTGGGGTGTTGACAGAAACCTTGCTGGGATCGTTGTGTGCAATGGCACCGCTGGCCATGCGTAACGTTCCCTGTGCAAAATTCACAGCTATCTTGCTGCTGCTGGGTGCCGCAGGATCGTAAACAAATTCATCTATTTCCAGGCGGCTGTGATCGCTCACCTCCACCTTGGTCTCATCCCGGAAGGTAATACCTACCTTGCCGGAAGTGGTATCAACCACGTCCTGCATTTCAATGCCTGCACCTTTGTTGCCGGATATATTGGATTTATTTCGCGCAATACTGGCAGGGTTAGCAGTTTGTTCTGTTATGGTACCCACCGCAGCCATGCTGGGTGTTGCTGACACCAAAAGCACGGCTGCGATGCAAGATAGGATTTTCATGGCAACTCCTGTTAGTGGGCGTTGCTGGTTATTGTGAATCTATTACCATTTCCTGTGCTTGCCACATTTACTGTGGTGTTGCCAGATGTAGCTGCTTGTGTTATGTTGGCGATGTTGCTGCTGCCGTCCAGAGCCAACACTGTGGTGTTGGCTGATCCAGTTTGTACCACGGTTGCAGTATTGCTGGCACCGGTAACAGTTAGTGTTGCTGTGCCATTGCTGTTGGTTGCAATCATTGCAGGCGAGCTGGCAGCTGATCCTCCCACACCCTGGTTTACTGTCACAGCGTTGTTGCCGCCTCCAGTTACGTTGATGGTTTGTGTGTTGCTGTTGCCATTTACGGTGCTGACCACAGTGTTGTTGTTGCCGCCAGTGGTTGTAGCTGTTACTGAGTTCACAGCACCCAGCACATTGACATTGGCTCCGCTGCTGTTGCCAGTTTGTGTCACGCTGATCCCATTGCTGCTGCTTTGGTTTTGTCCATTGGCATTGCTGTCAATCGTGGCTGTGCTGTTGTTGCCGGTTATTGCATAGCTGAAGCGGTTTCCGCTGCTGATGCCTTCGCTGACCGTGGTATTCAATCCCAGGTTCAAGGTGTTGCCGATACCAACTTGGTTAACAGTAACTTGATTGCTGTTGCCAATAATTGTTGCAGGAGTGGTGTTGCCAGTGCCCGAGCCCTGTATACCACGCACCACGTTGCCCACGCCGTCCTGTGTCATTGTCACAGTGGCATTATCACCGCTCTGTTGTATATAGATGCTGTTGTCGCTGGCCAAAGCTGCAACAGGCATTGCAAAAGTCACGGCAAGAGCTCCAAGTCTTGCCCATGTCATCAGCTTTTTACCAAATGTATTCATGTGTTTTACTCCAAAATAATTGTTATTTTTTAGCCAGTGGGGTTTTGAACTGCCACACGTTGTGAGTTTCGCCTTCTTTGATCAATTCCACAACAGCAGCTTCCACGGCTGCTTTCACAGCCAAGGTGCCGGGTTCGTTTAGAGTAAGACCAGTTTCTGCCTCAAAGCTTTGTGTGCCGTTGCCCCACATTTTCAACACCGCCACACTGTCAGCCGTGCTGTATACCACCTTGGTCACTGAGACAGATGCCAAAACACGACCAGTGTTGACGCTGACGGCTCGCAAGCTGATGGTGATAACATCTTTGCTGTACTGTGTTTGCGGTCCAATGCCCAGGTATCTATAGGCTGCACCACCGCTTTCCATGCTGTTGTCGTAGCCTATAATGCCGCCTTCCATGATGATGCCGGCAAACTGCATGGGTGCCAGGGGCTGCGCAGCTTTACCTTCGTAGGCATCACGCATCTGTTTGATAATAGTGCGCTCTTTGATTAGGTTGTCCACATTAACTCGTTCCACAACATCAAACCATTGTCCATGTCCCACTTCTGTAAGTGCCTTGATCAGGAAGGGTTCAGCGCCCTGTGTCACCGCAGTTGAAAAGCTGGCTACGTTGGGTACATTTTTGCGCTGTCCTGTCATATCACGGAAGTTGTAGACAGCAACGGTTATCTTGGGGCCAGTGGGAGCAGGAATCACGTCAAACTCTTTTTGCAGCTTGTTTTCTGCCACTTCGGGTTTGTAATCCACTAGGCCGGTCTTCTGCATTACTCCGCAGCCGGAAAGCAGAACTGCCATGGCAAGTGCAATGATCTTTTTCATTTATTGTGCTCCTGGGTTTGTGAATGTGAACTGACCCAGCGGCACTGCAATGCTTGTGACATTGCCCAGAGTGTCAGTTACCTGTAGGTTGATGGTTGATCCAGCGTTTTGCCAAAAGATTGTGTTGCCCTGGAAATTCATGCTGCCACTGCTGGCTGCACCTGGTGCAAACATTGCAGTGGCAAGATTTTGGCTTATCTGCGCATAGATGCGAGATTCCAGATTGGCTAGGAATTGATTTACTGGTGTATTTTGAGCATTTGTTTGGGCCTGCTGTTTTGCAGCCAACAATGCTTGGTTTATGCTTTGTTGTCTCTGATAGGTCTCGTTCTCCATAGTGAGAACATGGCTGCTGTAGCCTTGACCAGTGAAGCTGGGGCTTTTGAAAGTAAAATCAGGCAGCGGGGCTGCTACAACCTCCATAGTCGTGCAGAATAACGCAGTAAATGCGTATAAAAAGGTTTTCATGCTCTGCTCCTCGATTGTGCAGAGCCTAATATCTGCACGCTTTTTGTGCAGATATTTATAATAATGCTAACTTTTGTTAACCTTTATGTAGTTTCTAGGAAAACTTTGTAGATGACCACTACAAACTTTTAACCCCATGTTTTTGTTATATTCTTACAGAATTGATCCCAACCAGGGCCCGATATAACGTAGTCCCTTGCATTTGTTGCAAGGTTGATTTGCACTTGTAGATCAAATGCTCTTTGATAATCTTCGTGCCAGCCCACAATCAGTTTCACGCTGTGGCGACTGGCTCGCTCCAACATAACCCCCAACTCGAAAAGCGAAATGGGGCAAAGTGTTTCACAGGGGAACCAAAAAACACAATTATCTACCTGGCTCAACGCTCCATGTTCCCAGGTAATTTGCTCCTCGGCGGTTGCCCCAGTGCGATCAAATCCACCCTCACGACGGGGATTTACAACATCGTAGATGTCTAAATCAAACAATTTTACAATGTCGGATTGCCATTCGGGGCAGTTGCTGATACCACCTGCAATGAAAATGCTGTGGTGGTTGAAAGTGTAAGGAAGTGGG
>Ga0214164_1001031_pt1 | contig 16742 bp, 33 predicted proteins | sample TroBogepilimnion_13_FD_153003 | JGI IMG/M metagenome (GOLD analysis project Ga0214164, IMG submission 153003) | Freshwater microbial communities from Trout Bog Lake, WI - Practice 03JUN2009 epilimnion v4 | ecosystem: Environmental > Aquatic > Freshwater > Lake > Epilimnion/Euphotic zone ...
TACCCAGACCGGCAGGACCGGAGACAATCAGAGCACGAGCGTTGCCAACCGTACAAGCCTCGGCAAGCACGTCAAGGATCTCAAAGCGCTCGGAGATACGAGCATCGATTTCGGCGTCAGTTTCGCTCGGGCGAGTGTCATAGTTGACCTTGACCGGCGAAAACTTTTCGACACGAGCCGTACGAGCGGCGGAACGATCATAAATACCCTTCGGCATATCACACCTCATCTCATCAAGTTATAACGTATCATACCTCGGCGACGATTTAAAGTCAACCCTCGTCTTCAACCAGCTCGTCCTCGTCCTCCGGAAAATATTCGTAAGCGTCAACGAACTCCTTGACCTCAGCCTCAGACATCCAACGCAGCAACTGCTCAGCCAGAGCTTTGGTGTCGAACATGCCCTCGTCGATCATCTCAAGCATGCGGGTCGTAGCTTCACGGCTGCGGAACATCGAATCAGCGTTGGACATATCGTTCTCCTCATCAACTTATAACCAATCATACGTCGGAACCGTTTTAAAAGCAAGCAATAACTTAACCATGGAGACCGCTTGATTTTAAAACGTTTGAAGCGTATGGTTGGTTATAAATTGAAACGAAGGAGCTAACGAATGTCTGGTATCGAACTGCTGCTGTCTGACTCTCGTGGCGTTTTCATTCCCCGTGATTTTTGCGCGTGTTTTGTGGGATGGACCAATATCGACCCGAAGGATGCCGAGACCTGCGTAGCTGGTCCTGATCAAGAGTGGTACTGGGAAGCTTGGGACAAGATCCTTTGTGATGCGTTCTACGAGGATCAGAACGGCAAACGTTGGACTTTGCATCAGGATGGCGATCTGTTTGTTGTTTGCGAAGAGCTAATGACTGACGAGGAATATGAGAATTTTTACGGTAATCCTCGTGATTATTGATTTGACTTTTGTGTACGAACCAGTATAATCACTAGTGTGACCATGAAAGGATAAAAGATGATTAACATTCAGTTGCAGGATAAGACTGGTAATTGGGTAACGTACCAGACCACTCTTAACAGTTCTAATTATATCACTCAGGGAATGAAGCAGCTCTCCAGCCGTTATCCGAATTACCGAGTGCGAGCTGTTGACCAGAGTGGTCGAGTGGTTGATATTCTTTAGGTCGAACGATAGGTCAGGAGATAGGTCATGCTTATTCTTATTCGTGGTATTCCGGGTTCTGGTAAGTCTACATTTGCGAAAACTCTTCGTGATCGCACGTTTACTAATGCTGTTCATCTTGAAGCTGATATGTTTTTCACTGAACATGATGGTAGCTATCATTGGGATGCTCTTAAAGTTCAAGAGTCTCATAAATGGTGTCAGACTACTGCATATATTCTGTTGAATCAGGGTGTCAACGTTATAGTTTCTAACACCTTCACGAAGATCTGGGAAATGCAGCCCTACATCAATCATGCTCGAATGATCGGTGTTGACTTTATTGTGCATCGTATGATGAGTGAGTATGGCAACATTCATAATGTTCCGGAAGGTGTTGTTCAGAGGATGAAGGATCGTTTCGAAGATTATCCGGGCGAGATTATGAGGTAAAAACAATGAGTTGGGAAATGATTAAAGGATTGTTGTTTGTTTTTTGGATGACCATTGCCGTATTGCTTTTGATGATTGGTTATCATTTTTGGTAACGAAGTTGGTCGAACGATAGGTCGCGGAGTTGGTCATGAAATCAGTGAGCGAAAAGACGCACAGAAATCCATTTAGAAATGCGCAAGATAATATCAGTGCAAATTTTACATTTAATCTAGATATATATGCGCATATATATCTAGTAACTCCTTGCGTGTCTGTTCACATTCTCAAAAGAGAATTGATAAGAGAAATTAAAATACGAAAACATCTTTATTTTTCGGCTCAATTAAATGGATTGAGAGTGATACCATGATCTCAGTTTCTATGAGAGTTTATAATGGACCATTGATTAAAGCTGAACAAGATTCGAGTTATTATCTTTCGGGTAAGGTTAGTAATAGTGCGTATTACGTGTTTGTTAGCGACAGAATAACATCTAATGCAAAATGGTTTGTCGTTTATCGCACAAAAGAGTTGACTTTTTTCAAAATTTAACGTATAATGTTCAAACTGGAAAACGGAGATATATGATGACTGAAGTTAAGAAGATTGAAAGCCTTACTCCTGAACAGGAAGCTACTTTCCCTCATTATGTTGATAAGTGGACTAAGATTGGTATGGCCACTGGGCCAGTTGATCTTGAACCCGCCAAGGCTGCTGTTTGCCTTGCTTATGAGAAGGCCGGTCTTCCTCATCCTACTCGTTTCTTTGTGACCAAGAGCCCCATTGATGCTATTCGTTTGATCAAGGAGCTTGAGCCTAATTTCACTGAACAGGAAATTTTCAATAATATGACCTATGGTTGTCATAATGCGCCATGGTTCAGCTTCTATGAGTTTTTCCGTGATGAAGTGAAGCTTGACTTCGTGCACCAGCTTGATGGTCTTATTGAACTTGCCCATCACACTGGATGGTTGAGTATGTATTCTGATACCGTTGTGTTTCAAGATCGTCCGGAAGTAATCAAGATGGATGATCAGAATCGACTTCATTGCGAAGATGGTGCTGCTATTCGTTATAGCGATGGCTTCTCTATCTATGCTTGGCATGGTGTGCGGATTCCTGCTGAATTTATCGAAGACAAAACTTATCTTACCCCCAAGATTGCTCTTACTTGGGAAAATATCGAGCAACGTCGTGCAGCTATTGAAATTCTCGGATGGGCACGAGTATTGCGAGAATTGAATGCCAATGTAATTGATAGCGATCCCGATCCTGAGATTGGTGTTCTTGTTGAGGTTGATATTCCCGAGATTGGTCGTGAGAAGTTCCTCAAGGTGATCTGCGGCACTGGTCGTGAATTTGCTATCCCTGTGCCTCCGGAAATGACTTCTGCAATTCAGGCAAATGGATGGACTTTTGGACTTACCCCTGAAGATATGCTAAACCTTGAGGTTCGCACTTAAGAGAGATTGGCGGGGTAAAACCCGCCTTTTTCATTGGAGTTAAAGATGATCTCAGTTCAAATTCAAGTCCATGTTCATGTTGAGAATCAACTCTGGATACAATGTAATTCTCAAGTTGAGGATCAACTCTGGATACGAGGTAATTCTCTAGCAAGTGGCCAAGTCTGGAATCAAGTCTGGAATCAAGTTAGGAATCACGTCAGGAGCCAAGTTCTGGATACCCTGAAATGAAATCAGTTAAAAAGGATACATTTTGGAAAATTAAATATAATGTTGAATATAATGTTGGAACGATCATTAGTGATCTTACTCCATTTGAATTTTGGGATAAATTGTGGGAAATACTTGTTACACCTGTCGGTAATAATGTTAATCGGACTTGGATTTGTATTTATGCACAAATAGAAGAGAAATTAAATGAAACCAATTAAAACCGAAATGTATAGCCATGAAAGCTCTTTACATTTACAAATTAGAAATAGTCTTCATGCAGAAGTAAATAAAAATATAATGGTTTTAGTTGTTTCTAAAATTAATAAAAAAGTGTCATACTGGGGTCACATTTGGCATCAAGTCGATGTTAACATTAATAATATATACGATGAAGTCCTAGAAAGGGTTAACAACAATGTTTAGTATGAAACATAGCGTCGAATATGTTCCTGTAACAAGGAAATTTTACATAAACCTTTACGATTATACGCATTATGAAATTCGAATGCGTTCAACTGAATCAATAAGATATCCTTTGGATGTTATCGTTTCAGAAACTAAACGACTCGTTCAAAATCATATCATCGATCATAAAAAAATTCGCTTGACTTCCCCTTATTGATAGGGTAATATAAATAGGTAAAGTTGAAACAGGAGATTGAATTATGGCTAAAACTTTTACTCGTATGGCTGCTCAGGGCGATTTCGTTATCATCCGTGTTAATGACATTCCCGCGAATGTGGAGCCTGTTGCACCGGAAAATAACGTGTATGTGATTGCCCACTCTGAAACTGGTCATAACCACGTTATGGAACGTACTCACGTTGAAGCGTTTAAGATTCCTTGAACTAAGGACGTTGATCTTTATGAAATGTTCCTCAATGTGAAGGAACCGACTGAGATTAATCATCTTCGTTCTTTCGACACTCATGAAACTCTTATTGTTCCTCCGGGCCAGTATAAGATTCGCCGCCAGCGCGAATATACTTCGGAAGGGTTCCGAAAGGCTGCCGATTGAATTAAGGCTCTTCGGAGCCTTTTTAAAAATAAAGTTGACTTTTGTTTCTGTTTAAGGTATCATTGTTAAATAGGATACCTAATTTGGTCCGAAAGGAAATGTCAATGGCCGAGAGATTCAAAGTCGTGTACACCGTGAAGCACATCGAAAAGGCTTCCAACCTCTACGGTTATCTTATTGACCGTAAGCACACCTTCAATAATTTTATGAACGCTGTTAAGTTCGCTCGCGAGATTCGTGGCGCGACTCTTGATGGTATTTCTGTTGTCGGTAATCCTATCGTTGAAAGGGCTTAAAATGAAGATGATTCGTCGTTACAACGTACAGCTAGCTGTTTGGGAAATTGGTTATTACTGCGGAACTCGATTTTATGTCGTTAAGATGACCAAAGATCTGGCCGCCTAATTTAAAGGGAAAGCAAATGAATAAAGTAATTGCTATTGTAACTGCTCTGAGTTTTGCCACTCCTGCTTTGGCTGATAACCATCGTTTCGGCAATCATGCTGGTCGAGATGTGGGCATTGGCTTCAGTGTTCTTGGTCTCGGTATTCTTGGAGCGGCTTTTATCGCTGAAAGAAGCAAGCATTTCGTACAGACTCTGGATCAGAACTGTGTTGTCGCTTATGATCGTCAAGGCAATAAAGTATACGATACAGAATGTTTTGATAATTAAAATTAATTAATTATATCTCATTATAAATAGTTAGTACCAGTCACGGGTGATCAGACCCTACTGGTTCTAACATCTGTAAGGAGATATCAGCTATGATTATTTATAAGGATATTAAGCCAACAAGACTTTATATTAAAAAATGTTCTCATTGTGAACTTAAATATTATGGAAAATCAGAAAGTGTTAATATAGAATCATATAAAGGTTCTGGTGGATTTATCATCTTATGAGGTGAACTATGTTGGGTGGTTTTTTCGAGTATCAGCAGTATCGTTTGAATGATATGGCCGATCAGATTCAAAATATTCATGATACTAATGATGAAGATATGATTGAAGATAGGTATTCAGTTGAAACACGAATTGAATTTCGTAAAGCAATTATTGCTCTTCAAATTGCCCGTATCTATGTTGATCGAATTGATTGGTTGTTGTCTGGTGATGATAGCGAAGAAACCTTTCATAAACGTTTAAAGAAAGATTTGGAGAATTTGTGATGAGAGATATCTTTATCATTTCAGACACACATTTTGGTCATGAAAACATCCTTAATTTCATCAATAATGATGGCAGTAAGGTTCGTGACTTCCATGATGTTCATCATATGAATGAGTATATGATTGATCGTTGGAATAAGACCGTAAGAGACGAAGATATCGTTTACCACCTTGGCGATGTTTATTTTGGTAAGGGCCACGAAGTTCTTAATAGGCTTCGTGGACGAAAGCGTTTGGTCCTTGGTAATCATGATAATGCCAAGAGTGCTCACCTTCAGAATAATTTCCAGAAGATCATGCTATGGCGTGAGTTTAAGGATTTTGATTGCATTCTTACACACATTCCGCTCCATGAAAGTTCTCTGTATAAGCGTAAGTTTAACCTCCATGGCCACGTGCATCATGGCAATCATCGTGGTCTAATTCAGGATGAGCGGTACATTAACTGTTGTGTTGAAGTTAATGACTATATGCCCAAGTCTATCGAAGATTTGATTAAGGGTAAGTGATGGCAAGGTATTCAATTGAAGGGTACGTTATCATTCCACCTGTTAACCCATGGGATGATAAAGGCCTTGTTATTCCTCAAATGTCATATACTTCTTTTGCGTTGACACCACCTTCTGCATGGGATAAACATATGCATACTCGACCAGATGATAAGGATTGGTCTATTAAAGTTCAACGATGGCATGATAAAGGCTATCGACTTAAGAAGGCAAAGTTAACAATTAGGGATGAAGATTGATGACACCAGAACAAAAGATTAGGGCAACAGTTCTTGTTAATTTAGGTTTAATTCCATCTGATAATGTTGAAATTAATTATGAAGACTTTGAAGATGAAGATGATAAGCATTATGATGAAATTTATGATGCTCTATCGGATTTCCGTGGTGGTGAAGTAGAGACCGATATTCCTTGTGAATGGTCCCGTCATTATGAAACCAAGAGTGTAGCAGCTAAAATGTATGATGGTACATGGGTTGGTTGGACTTATTGGTATGGTGGCGGTAAGCACGGTGAACCAGAGTCTATTGATTGGATGCCATCTGCATATTTCCTTGACGTTAAGGAAGAAGAAAAGATGATGGTTATTCGTACATTTACTAAAAAGGAAAATAATAATGAGTGATGACTATAAGCAAGGTTACAAAGATGGATTCAAAGATGGTATGAACTTTTTGAACCCACCCAAAGAATTTAAGAAGATCAATCCATGGGATGATGTTCGAGCACAGACGACAACTAATGCTTGTATCGTATGTGGCATGAGTTTTACAGATGCTTTGGGTAACCCAGTTGCATTCGGATATGTATGTAATAATCCACAATGTCCGACCACTGGTCGCCGCCCAGAATTACAGCGTCTAACTTGACTTCTACGTGAAATAGGGTATAATATGATTATTGGAAAATACGAGGCGATATGGCTTGGTTGGGATCGTTGGAATTTGTTTGATCGTGGATTTCGATTCAATGGTGGCGGATATATGTATGGTGCCAGGCCATATAGCTATTTTCGTTTAGGTCCAATTAAATTCATGAAGTACATGAGGTGAAGTGATGAATGTAGATTTAGATTATGAACTAGTTACTGGTCTGTTCAAAGCAGTATTAGTTGAAGATTATCGAATGAACCTTAAGGAAATTCGTAAGCTTCAAAATAAAGAAATCCTTCCTGATTATGTAAAGGAAGATTTGATTTATAGTCTACGCCTTGCAAGTGCAATGGAAACTCTTATGAAGTATTACTTTACTTCTGAAGAGGCCAAACGTATTATCAATGAGGGGATTTGTGATGAATAATAAGCCAACTGTTTCTTATACCTTTTCCTACGCGTCAAATGGTTATGGAAATGTCGGATTTCCTGACGAATATTACAATTTGACTTTTGATGGAACTGATATTACAATTGATATGATGGTACTGCAGTTCGAGAAGCTTCTTCGTTCTGCTGGTTATGAGTTTAAGCATGTTGAAGTTGTTAAGTCTGAGAGCTACTGATTAGTTATTATCTTCAGGCATTTTATTTTTCGTTTACCAATTGATTTAACCTCTATAATATGAAAGAGAATGAAATGATTAGTCGTATTTTTGGTAGCTTTCTCGCTTTGGTAATTTATGGGTTTCTGATGAATCTTTACAATCCCATTGCCACTCTTATTACTGGGCAAGCTGCCGGTAATCAGTTTGCCAATAGCGATGCAGCTTATCTGACAACAATGTATACGTTTTCTCTATTTAGTGGAGCGAATGCTCTGCTTAGTATTGCTTTGTTCATTGTTCTAATTGCGATTTGGGTTAAGCCTACCAAGAACTTCTTTGTCGCCATGACAACGGGCGCTCTTGCTTTGGCAATCTTTGCTTATCAGCCCAATCGAGCATATGCTTACGTTGATACTGCTGATAAGACTGAAGTTTATACTATTCTTCCCAATCAAACAGCTTTCTGGGTCCCTGATGTTGGTGCGAACAAGGATACTCAGTCTCAGTTCGAAAGTGAAGATTATTATAATGAGCGTAAGATTGCTTCCAAGCGGTTCGTTATTCCCCATGCCAAGTTGAGCAATACTGGCGGGTATTATGGTTGGGATTATTATGTCCCTACTGGTCGTCTGTATATCGTGGACCGTGCACCTTACTCCCATGAATGGGTAAAGTCGCGGGATCGCGGTAGTTCTGACAGCGACCAGTCTTTTCCTTGTCAGTCCAAGGACGGTCTGAATATTACTGCCGGTGTTAGTATTGCGGCTAGTGTTAGTGAACAGGATGCGGCCAAGTTTCTTTATAATTTCGGTGTTCAGCAGCCGAAGGGAAACTCTAGCGATCCAGTGATTATCTTCCAGAGCGTTTATTATGGCCGTAGCCTTTGGGCGGTAATGGATGATGTTGGCCGCAAGAAGGTTCAGACCTTGGTTTGTAATGAAATTGGTCGTCGCACTTTTGATAAGGCCAATGAAGATTACGTGCCAATGATGGACGACATTGAAAAGAATGTGAAGGCCTACTTCAAGAACTATGGTATCACCATTAACTTTATTGGTTGGGCAGATACTTTCGAGTTTGATAGTGAAGTTCAGCGTACAGTTAATAACTTCTATGAAGCTGCCAAGCTTGGACCAGTTATGGCAACTCTACAGGCAACTGCTCAGCTTGACGTTCAGCGTGGTCTGGCTAATGGTATGGATAAGCATGGTCTGCCTATGTTTGTTTCTCCAGGCATTATTGAAGGGCTGATTAATCTTGTACCGAAGGTAGCTGTTCCTTCTGCAAAGTAATTTCTATAAATAGTGGCGGTCATACAAAGGAGCGCCACTATGACAATTAGAAACTACGGTTGGAAAAAATCAGTACCAGATCATAGAGATTATAAATTAAAGACTGTTAACCCATCAGTTTATAAAAATCTACCTGCCTCTGTTGATTTGAGACATATCATTCCGGAAGTATTGGATCAGGGTCAGTTAGGTTCTTGTACTGCTCATGCTTTAACTATGGCGCAAAGAGTTGCCAGAATTAAGCAGGGTCTTCCTGATATGAGATTATCTCGTTTGTTCGTTTACTATAACGAGAGATTAATGGAAGGAACTGTTAATAGCGATGATGGCGCGCAGATAAGAGATGGTGCCAAAGTGTTGGGTACTTATGGCGCGCCAGTGGAAGCTGATTGGCCTTACAATGAAAATCAGTTTACAATTAAACCTTCTGATCAATCATACAAAGATGCTATTCAGGATGAAGCAAGTCAATATATGACTGTTGAACAGACTGAAAACGAAATTAAAATGTGTTTGTATGAAGGTTATCCTGTAGTATTCGGTGCTAACATTTACGAAGAATTTGAGGGCGATACTGTTGCCAGAACTGGTATAGTTCCGATGCCAAATCGAAATTCTCAGTCAGCTGGTGGTCATGCTATTCTTATTGTTGGATATGATGACTCAACCAGAAAATTTACTGTTCTTAACAGTTGGAGCGATAGTTGGGGTGACAAAGGTTATTGTTATTTTCCCTATGAGTATATAACTAATGCCGACCTTTGTTCTGATTTTTGGACTATTAGAAGCATTGCTCCCACAGATACAAATCGTAAAGTTATTATTCCTTAAAAAGAGGTTTGTTATGCGCGTGATTATTGGACCATATCCTAATTCAATTCAACTTTATAAGTGGTTTGATAAGTGGATTGAATATAACCACAATCAGCCATGTTGGGAAATTGATGATAGTGATTACACTTGGGTTGATAAGCTGATTGAAAAGGGGGTAGACTCAATTCAATCAGTTTTAAACGCAACGATCAATAAGATCAATCGCCCTCGCAAAGTTAAGGTTCGTATCGACAAGTATGATACTTGGAATATGGACCACACTCTTGCTTACATTATTCTTCCTATGCTCAAACAGCTTAAGGAAACCAATCACGGATCGTCTCATGTTGATGATGAAGATGTTCCAGAAGAGCTACGTTCTACTTCTGCTCCTCCCAAGAAAAACGAATGGGAAACAGATGAGTTTCATCACAAGCGTTGGGAATGGGCCATGAATCAAATGATTTGGGCTTTTGAACAGATTCTTGACGAAGATGAAGGTCGTGATAATTATTATGATAATGATAAGTTGGATATGGGAAAGTATACCGAATACAACGCCAAGGTTCAGAAAGCTTTGATTCTTTTCGGTAAATATTTCAGATCACTTTGGGATTAATATGAGGTATCAAATTCTTCTCACTGAGAAAGTAGTTGAAGAAGCTGCTCAGGATATGATTGATGGCGGCGAACCCAACAATGGGTTTTCGAAAGTATTGGCTGCTGGCGCGGAATATAAAGCAGCCAATATGACTCCTTTCTATACATATGACTACGAAAATAATGATATTTTTGTGTATGCAAAAGAAACTTTTGGAAAAAAGTTGAACTAATTTATCGCGTCGCAATATAAATAATTCTAGTATCGCCTAATGGGATACTAGAATCAAAACTCGCTTATAATAAGGAGAATGAAATGTATAACGTAAATCACACACATACTTTTGCAGATCTTGCCAAGTTTGATAAGTTTTTTGTCGGTTCAGACAAGTTTACATCAAAGATGTTGGAAACTATCGACGCATTATCCAAATCTGCAAACGCTCCCTATCCTCCCTTTAATCTCAAGAAAGTTGACGACAACAAGTATGTTGTTGAACTTGCTGTCGCTGGTTTTGCGAAGCAGGATATTGAACTTACACTTGAAGATAACAAGCTTATTATTAAGGGGGAAACAACTCTTGATACACTCACTAACGACGGAATTGACGTATCATACTTGCACAAAGGCATCTCTGATAGAGCGTTTACTCGTACCTTTTCTCTGGCCGACAACGTAGTTGTTAATAATGCCGAAATGGTCAATGGACTATTAAAGGTATGGCTAGAACATATCATTCCGGAGCATAAGAAACCTCGTAAGATTGATATTGCTGAGTCTAATACAAAAACTAAGTTGGAAACGCACAAGGCTAAGTTTTAACCCATATGGGGCTGGGGAAACTCGGCCCCTTTTCTTTTAAGGAGATATAAATGTTTTTTCCTCGTTTTCTAAATTACATTGTTGAAAATTTGACTAAGGTTGTACGATACCATAAGGCAGTGGCAGAATTGAATAATCTTTCTGATAGAGAACTTAATGATATTGGTATTACACGCGGTGAAATTTTAACTACTGTTTATTTTTCATCACTAAAAGAAATGGCAGAAAGAATTCCTTCAAGAGCGTTCTGAAACCATAAATATTATTATGGTTTCTAAAGGAGGTTACTATGTCATTTTACACTGATGTTATTAAAAAAGATAATAGATTCAATTCGACGCAAACAATTAGAGATGTTTCTTTGCTCGAACCAGGCACAAGAGCGGCAGTTGCAAAGCTCATAGTTCTGGCTCATGAAGCTGGTCATGAACTTAAAGTCGGCGAAACTTATCGTTCGCAGGCTCGTCAACTACAATGCTTTAAAAACGGTGCGACTCAACTTAGAAAAGTTGGTTGTCATGGTTATGGAGTTGCTTGTGATCTTCAAATGATAGTTAATGGTAAGTATGATCCAAAGGGCGAAGATTACGCATTTTTTCAAGACCTTTGTAAGAAGGTTGGATTAATTTCCGGTATCGATTGGGGGACGCCCAATCAAAAGCATACTTTTCATGATTGGGATCACGTACAAAGAGTACCTGTATTCCGTCAAAATGCATTATTTGCTGGTACTTGGTATCCTCCAGTTGATTATGACCCTTATGCCGATATGAAAGAACACGGTATAACCTGAAGTATTGCTTGATTAATTGAACTAATTACACTATAATACTTGATTGAGGTGGCGTCTGTGGGCATATGCCGGACGCTTTTAAGGAGAAATTATGTTTTACACAAATGTATTTCAACGTGGCGACAAGATCTACATGCGCGGATTTGATAAAGGTCTGCGCGTTAATGATGTTGTTCATTATAAGCCTTACATGTTCATCAACAAGCAGAACGGTAAGTATAAAACTCTTGATGGCAGAGCTGTTGCAAAGTTAGAGTTCGACAGTATTCGAGAAGCCAGAGATTTTATTCAGAAATATGAAGATGTTTCTAACTTTGAAATTTTCGGGTTCAATAATTTTCAGTATACATATATTTACGACACGTTTAAGGGCGACATCGATTATGACCCTCTTCTCGTAAATATTGGCACAATTGATATTGAGTGTGCCGCTGATGAAGGATTTCCTAATATTCAGAAGGCCGATAAAGAAATTACGGCAATTACAATTCGAAATCGCAATAAGAACTTTGTGTTTGGTTGTGGCGATTTCACGCCTTTGGATGGTAAAACTTATTATCTTAAGTGCAAGGATGAACACGAACTTCTTCAGAAGTTTTTGAACTGTTGGCAGGCTCTTGAACTTGATATTGTTACTGGATGGAATATTGAGTTTTTCGATATTCCCTATCTGGTAAATCGTATTCGTAATTTGTTCAATGAAAAGGAAGCAAAGAAACTTTCTCCTTATGGTATTCTTGATGAAAAGACAGTTGAGTTTCGTGGTAAGGAAAATCAGAGCTTTTCGCCAGCGGGTATTTCCGTCATGGATTATTACCAGTTGTATCGCAAGTTCACTTTCGGTAATCAGGAAAGTTATAAGCTAGATTATATTGCTCAAATTGAATTGGGCGAAAAGAAAATTGATTATTCTGAATATGGCAACCTTCTTGATCTTTACAAAAATAACTTTCAAAAGTTCATTGAATATAATATTCATGACTGTGTTCTTGTCGAGCGTCTTGATGATAAGATGAAGTTTTTGGAACAGGTAATGGCGCTGGCTTATGATGCCAAGGTCAATTACAATGACACAATGACAACTGTTCGGCCTTGGGACGTTATTATCCATAATTATCTGCTTGATCAGGGAATTGTTATTCCTCAGTTTAAGAAGCAAAATGATTTTGATAACCTGATTGGTGGATACGTCAAGGAACCTAGGCTCGGATTGAGTAAGTGGGTGGTTTCGTTCGATTTGACATCTCTCTATCCAAGCTTGATTCAACAATATAATATAAGTCCGGAAAAAATGATAGACAAAAAAACTGTTAAGAAAATGATTCAAGAAGAGAAAAATAGAAGAGGTTTGATCTAAATACTCTGTAAAAGGAGTAAATTTTTATGAACTATTTAAAACAATATATTTTGATTATCAAAAGAGCGAAAAATAGAAAAGAAATAGATAAAAAATTATACGAATATCATCATGTTTTTCCGGTATCAATATATGGTCAAAACGATTTTACAGTTCCTCTAACATTAAGAGAACATTATATTTCGCATAAACTTTTATGGAAAATATTTCGTAAACGCTACGGACCAAAAGATGAAAAAACCAGAAAAATGGCCATGGCCTTTCATTGGATGATTTACGGAAAAAGCGATACTTATAGACAAAAAACTTTCAACAATTCTTATCTTTACGATTCGGCTAGAACCGCAGTATTTGAATCTAAAAAAGGAAAAAGAAGAGTTGATATGATTGGAAAGTCTTATTTCGGCGCTGATAAAAAAACTATACTTGAAGGTATAGAGAAAATGAAACGAAAAAAGACTGGTATGAAAATAAATTACCCTAAAAATAGAGCATCGGCGCCCTGTTCGAAAGAAAAATCAGAAAAAATATCCGAGCAAAGAAAAAGGACCAAATACAAATATATTAATATGAGTGATGAAGAATTTAATAAATGGTTATCTAATCAAAATTATTACGCTAAAGACGGCCGAATAAATTCTAATGTGACCAGAGCAATTAGGTGGAGAAATGAATATTTTAAAGAATTTAACTGATGAAGAATTATATACGCTGGAAAAAATGTTAGATAACATTCAATCTGAATCTTATGATAACTCTTTTATTTTTAAAAATAAAACAATACCAAAAATAGAAGGTTATTCATTGACAGCTAATGGGTGTTTATATAAAAATGATTCTCATGGTTTTGCAACAGCTCTTATGCAAAAAATGTTTGATGATAGGTCAAAATATAAAAAATTGATGATTGAGGCCAAAAAGAAGTATGAGAAAACCAAAAGTAAAGAAGATGAAAAATTAGTTTCTAGATATAATAATCTCCAAATGGCCAAAAAAATTCAACTCAACAGCTTTTATGGGGCTTTATCAAATGTTTATTTTCGTTGGTTTAATTTTGATAATGCAGAGTCTATTACTTCATCGGGTCAATTAACTATTAAATTCATTATCAATAAAATGAATCAGTTTATGAACAAACTCTGTAAAACAACAGATGTTGATTATGTTATTGCATCAGATACAGACTCTATTTATGTTACCTTCGAAAAAATGATTCCCGAAAATGTGGACGAGTTGAAGGCTGTTGAAATAATTGATCAGTTCTGTGAAAAGAAAATTCAGCCTTATCTTGATGTTTGTTATAAAGAACTTGCTGACATGATGAGTGCTTATCAGCAAAAGATGCAGATGAAGCGCGAAACTATTGCCAACAAGGGTATTTGGCGTGGTAAGAAAATGTATATTCTCAATGCTTGGAATGTTGAGGGCGTGCAGTATGATAAGCCAAAGTTGAAGTTGTCTGGAATCGAGGCAGTTCGTTCCTCAACTCCGCATGCATGCAGAGAAAATATTAAAAAGGCTCTTGAAATCATTATGAATGAAGATCAAACTTCTTTGCAGAAGTTTATTTCTGACTTCAAAATTAAGTTCGAAGGATTGCCTTTCGAAGAAGTTGCTTTTCCTCGCGGTTTGAAGGGATTGAACAAGTACAAAGATTCGGCAGAAATCTATAAAAAAGGAACGCCGATCCAAGTCAAGGGAGCTCTACTGTTCAATCATATGCTCAAGAAGCATAATGTGAAAAATATTCCGCCTCTATCTGATGGAGATAAAATTAGGTTCGCATATTTGAAAATTCCTAATCCTATTCGGGATACTGTTATTGCTACTTCTGATCTATTGCCAGAGGAATTTAATCTAGATAAGTATATTGATCGTGAAATGCAGTTCAATAAATCTTTTCTAGAGCCTCTAAAGTCAATAACTGAAATTATTGGTTGGGAAGCAGAGGAAAAATCAACTTTGGAAAGTTTCTTTGGCTAAACCGTAAACATTGACTATTGGGTGGAAATAATATATGATAGTAATTGATAATATTATGCCAGAAGCAGATCAACTTGCATTGGAAGATTTGATAATTAACAAAACTTCTTGGTATTTTGTTAAGCTTAAGGTAAAAAACGAAGATAACATTGTTTATGAAAACGCAGTGAATACTTCTCAATTCGTACACACTGCGTTTTCTGATGGGAAAATAATGTCCGATCGTTTTAATGATATGGTCAAAGTAATGTTTTACTTTCCAAAACCTGTCAAAGATATTATCAAAATAAAAGCTAACATAACGATGAATAGCGTGCACATGAGCAAAGATCAGTACGCTATTCCTCATGTAGATATGGAACGAGTTGGAGTTAAAAATTATCTAACTGGTGTTTATTACGTTAATGATTGTGATGGCGATACGTATATTTTTAATGAACAATATGATGGTATTAAAAAAACTAAGTTTACTCTGAAAGAAAAAGTTTCTCCTAAAAGAGGTAGGCTTTTATTGTTCGATGGTTCTTATTATCATGCTGGTAATAATCCATCTGGATCCGATCCAAGAGTTGTTATAAATTACAATTACATTTTTGAAGGATAGTAATATGTCTCTTAAAGAAAAGCTTATTAAGAACTCAACAATAGATCTAACTGCAAGCCTAATCGACAGTAAAATTTTCACCAAGAAGGATATGATTCCAACATCAGTTCCGATGATCAATGTAGCTTTGAGTGGTTCTGTTGATGGCGGAATTACTCCTGGTTTGACTATGTTGGCAGGTCCATCGAAGCATTTCAAGTCTGGATTTTCTTTGCTTCTCGCTTCGGCTTTCCTTAAGAAGTATAAGGATGGTATTGTGTTGTTTTATGATTCGGAGTTTGGTACTCCTCAATCATATTTCACGACATTCGGTATTTCTTTGGACTCTGTTGTACATACTCCAATTACGGATATTGAAGAGCTCAAGTTCGATATTATGACTCAGATCAAAAATATCGAACGTACAGATCATGTAATGATCCTTATCGATTCTATTGGCAATCTCGCTTCAAAGAAGGAAGTAGAAGACGCTCTGGATGGCAAGTCAGTTGCTGATATGACAAGAGCGAAGCAGCTTAAGTCTCTATTTCGTATGATTACACCGCATCTATCTCTCAAGGATATTCCGATGGTTGTTATTAATCATACATATAAGACAATGGAACTTTATGCAAAGGATGTAGTTGGCGGCGGCACTGGATCATATTATGGATCTGACAATATCTGGATTCTTGGTCGTCAACAGGATAAGGAAGACAAGGAAATTGTTGGTTATCATTTCGTAATTAATATTGAAAAGAGCCGATATGTTAAGGAAAAATCAAAGATTCCAATTACCATTTCCTTTGAAGGTGGTATTAATCGTTGGTCTGGTCTACTTGATGTGGCGCTTGAAGGCGGTTATGTTGTGAAGCCAAAGGTTGGTTGGTATTCAACAGTTGACAGAGAAACTGGAGAAGTAAGAACGCCATCTTTCCGCGCTGGCGATATTGTGAACAATAAAGAGTTTTGGACAAATATGTTTAAAACTACTGATTTTGCTAAGTATATTGAAAACACATATAAGATGGCCACTGGTGCTATATTGGATAGTGATGATGAAACAACCGAGTAGCGTAAAATATGATTATA
>Ga0214164_1001033_pt1 | contig 16728 bp, 18 predicted proteins | sample TroBogepilimnion_13_FD_153003 | JGI IMG/M metagenome (GOLD analysis project Ga0214164, IMG submission 153003) | Freshwater microbial communities from Trout Bog Lake, WI - Practice 03JUN2009 epilimnion v4 | ecosystem: Environmental > Aquatic > Freshwater > Lake > Epilimnion/Euphotic zone ...
GGTCGGTGGCGGCGATACCGCCACTGCCGCGAAGAAGTTCGGCGCGGATAAGAAAGTTTCCCACACCTCCACCGGTGGCGGCGCGAGTTTGGAATTCCTCGAAGGCAAAGTGTTGCCCGGGGTCGCAGCCTTGTCGGAGAAATGAAATTTTGCCACCGAGACACAGAGCGCACCGAGCATTCCAAATTGATTTCTCTGTGTTCTCTGAGTCTCGGTGGCTTTTGAAAATTTAAATATGAACAAAGAAAGAAAACTGATTATTGCCGGTAACTGGAAGATGAACAAAACCGTCGCCGAAGCGCTGACGCTGGTCAGCGACTTGAAGCGCGACCTCGCGGGCGTCAAGGAAGTGGATGTCGTCGTCGCGCCCGCTTACACGGCGTTGAGCGAAGTGTCCAAGTCCATTCTCGACTCGAACATCAAACTCGCCGCGCAGAACATGAGCGAAAATAATTTCGGCGCGTTCACCGGCGAAATCTGCGCGGGCATGTTGAAGGAATTCTCCGTGCGTTACGTCATTCTCGGTCACAGCGAACGTCGCCAGTTCCAAAAGGAAACCGACGCGCTCATCGCCAAGAAAGCCGCCGCGGTTCACGCCGCCGCGCTCAAGCCGATTGTCTGCATCGGCGAAACGTTGGCCGAACGCGAAGGCAATCTGACGGAAAAAGTTTTGGAAACGCAGGTGCGCGGCAGCCTCGCTGGTTTGACCAAGGAACAGATGGTGGAAACAGTTTTGGCTTACGAACCCGTCTGGGCGATTGGCACCGGCAAAACGGCTTCGACGCAACAGGCGCAGGACGCCCATAAATTCATCCGTGGCGTTTTGGCCGCGATGTTCGATGCCGAGGTCGCGCGCAAAGTGCGCATTCAATACGGCGGCAGCGTGAAACCGGCGAACGCCAAGGAACTCATGAGCCAGCCCGATGTGGATGGCGCACTCGTCGGCGGTGCTTCGTTGGAAGCAAGAAGTTTTGCTGACATCATCAAGAATTCCATCTAAACTTCGCCGCTCTATGACTTTTATTGTTGGCATATTAACGTTCGTTCTCGTCCTCAACGCGCTGTTGCTCGTTTTGTTGGTGCTGGTGCAATTGCCGAAGAAAGACGCGGGCGCAGGTATGGCATTTGGTGCAGGCACGGCGGATGCGCTGTTTGGCGCAGGTTCCGGCAATGCCCTGACGAAGATCACCAAAGTTGGCACGATGGTTTTTCTGGGACTGGCTTTATTGCTCGGTTACTTGCACGACAAAGTGCATGCCGATAACAGCGCGGCGGATTTCGCCAAGCAGGTTCAAGCCAAGCAGCAGCAAACTCCGGCAGTTACCCCGCAACCGGCGGCGACTCCGGCTCCGACGCCCGCACCAGCTGCGAACAATCTGCTCTCGACCTTGCCGGTTCAGTCCAACGCTCCAGCGGCGAAGTAATTTAATCCTTTCACCAAACGCCTGCATGAAAATGCCGGCGTTTTTTTATTGTCGTTTTACGGAACGCAGCGCGTCGAAGTCGCCACTTTCGCAGGCTGTTACAAAACCTTCCGTGGCGCTTTTTAATTCCTCCCAACGCGCGCGAATTTGTTCCGCTTCCGGCGAAGTAATTATATTATCCGCCGCCGCCGTGGCGATGACCGCCAGCAGATCGGCAAACTCCTGAACGATTTGATTCGTGGCTGGAATGAGATAGTGCGGATGCGGCGCATTCTTGGGATTCAAAATAAAGAACCCGCCCGCGCGTTGGCAGATCCATTGGACGATGCGTTCATCACCGGTGCTTTGGATGAGCGCTTCGATGCGATCCAGCGGATTCTCGATGCCGCCTTCATTCGCCATCGGTTGCGCCCATTTGTAAACCATCGAAGTGGAGAGATCGAGGTCGTTGGAAATTTCCTTCGCCGACTTTTTGTCGAAGACCACGCGGAGCAGTTCGTGCGATTGCATGGCGCGACAATGCCAAGCTCCCGAATTTTGGCAAGCGTGAAGCGAAGGCGAATCAATCCCACCGTCCGCGTCGATAATCTTCCCGCCGCCAGCGCAGAAACGGCGTGGAATGTTTCGGGGTCGCTTTGTTCCGCAACGGCCAATACGCGTTGAAATCCTTTTCCAGCTGCTGCAACTCGCGGATGCCCGTTTGCGCAAGTTGCTTTGCCACGGAAGTTTTTCCGGCAACTACCGCTTGCTGCCACAGCATGAATTTACACGATTGCTCCGCCATCTGCGCGGCGAGCGTTAATTCCTGCACCAAAAGCTTTCCGGAAGCCGATTTTGGTTTCGCGCGGAGCAAGGCGGCGTGCTGTGTTTGAATCTCATTTAAAGTTGTGCGAATTTTCTGCGCTGAAATCTTCGCGAACCATTTCAGTCCATTGCGGCAAAACAATTCCTGCTCGGCCGGTTTCGGCGCGGCGAGCACTGTGCCGAGCGGTGTTTCGTTCAATGCCTTCACGCCGAGCTTTTGATGCACGAACCCAAGTTTGAATCCGGCTTCGGCAACTTTGCCCGTCGCATCCTCAAACACATCGCGACTTAACACGGCGAGCAGAGTGCCTTCGTCCAACGCCTTTGTGTTCCATGCGAGCGCTGCGCCGGCAGCGAACAGTGGCCAGCTCACCGCGAGCGGTTGCGGATGTCCACCGTCACCCCAGTCGGTATTCAGAAAACCAACCGCGCCATATTTCGTTCCAACTTTTGCGGCTGCGTGGAGATTCGCGAGTGCGTTGTCGTGTTTCCCGATGAGCGTTTGCCACGTCGAAGAGCCAGGACAGACGTAGAAGGGAATTTTCGCTTTCGCGAACTGCGCCGCTTCTTTCGCAAAAGGATGATTTGCCTCGTAACCCCAATTCAGCGCGACAACATTCTTGGGCAACTCGCGAATCAACTGCGGATATTTCAAAATGATGTCGCCCCAGAACATCATCGTTTTGCCACGCGCCGAAACTTCGCGATGCAACTGTTTGATGAAGTCGAGATACACGCGGCCTTTGCCTTTCGCTTCGCACAACTGGTTGCTTTGACCTTTGCCCAAGTCCCACGTCTCGTCGCCGCCGATGTTGAAATACTCGCTGGAAAAATTCGGCAGCAACTCGTCATACAAACCGCGCAGAAAGGGCAGGGTGCCCGGATGCTTTGGCGCGAGTGTCGTCGGACGACGTAGGAAATCATTTGTCTCGGCGAGAAATGGTTTCGCCAGTTCGCCGAGTTTTTTCAATTTCGGATCTTCCAGAAAGTAACGCAGGTGACCAAAGGAATTCTGGTTCGGCACTAAATCAATTCCCAGTTCGCGACAGCGCGCGTCGAGGATTTGAATTTCCTTCGCAGTGAGTGCGCCCCAGCTTTGCCAGACGGATTTGTATTTTGAATAGGCGAACGTGTGTTCGGTGTAGAGTTGCAGCTCGTTGATTTTGAAATCGGAAAGTTTTTCGGCGAGGTCGAGCAGCGTTTCCAGTTTCGGCACGCGGCCGCGCGAGATGTCCAGCATCACGCCGCGCCGCGCAAAGTCCGGCCAGTCGCGAATACTCAAGCACGGCAACTTCCTCCCGTGTTCCCGCAACAACTGTCGCAGTGTCGCCGCTGCCGCGCGCAAACCGCCGGGATCGCGATAGGCAACCTTCACCCCGCTTCGGGAAATCGTCAGCGCATAACCTTCCGCTTGCTTCGGCGCGGCGTTTGAGCAGACCAGGTTGATGGCCGCGAGCGGTTCCGTGCGCGGAAATACGAAAAACCCTGCGCGCCGTTTCAGCGAGCGTGGCGCGGGCAACAGATTGATGGCGTTGCGTTGCGGCATCTGCCTTGAGTAAGCCACAAAGCCACGCCGGATTAAATCTGTAATTTCACTTTGCGCCGACCGATTCCAAACAAAGTCCATTTGTGGAATGGCTTTTAGCTTGTTTCAATTTTCCCGCGCGGTTATCAAAGGCGAGTAATCAACCTAATTATCTTATGAGTGGAATATTTCTGGGTGTCGTATTGGGCTTCATCGTCTGGTTCCTGTTGCGTTATCTCGCCGGTGGACTTTACACCGTCAATCAAAACGAACGCGCCGTCAAAACCATCTTTGGCCGTGCCGACCGCGTGCCGGATATGACCACCTTGAGCGATCCCATCGCCGAGGCGCTGAATGAAGATGAGAAGGCGCGCTATATCTATCCCCAAGTCCGCGTCATCCCGCCGGGCGGACCGTATTTCAAATGGCCTTGGGAACGCGTCTATAAAGTTTCCGTCGCCACGCAGACCTTGAGCATGGCATTCGACCCCGATGAACCCGATGCCAATCAGAACGGCCAGATTCTCGAAGCCGTCACCAAGGATCAATTGAACACCGGCCTCTCCGGCCAGATTCGTTACCGCGCATCGGAACGGAATCTTTACGCGTATCTCTTCGGCGTGAAACATCCCGTCAGCCACGTCATCGGTTACTTTGTTTCCGTGTTGCGCGAGCGCATCGCCAACTTTGAAGCGCCCAAGAATCCCGATCCCGAGGCGCTCGTCGTCACCGGTATTTCCATCAACGACCTGCGTAAGAATCTCCGCGACCTGAATGAACACATGGACCGCGAATGTGCCTCGTCCGAGGCGCGCTACGGCATCGTGCTCGACGCGTCACTCATCACCGAGATTGATCCACCACCGGAAGTCGAGTCCGCACTCGCGGCCATCAATACCGCGCACAATCAGGTTTCGTCCGACATTAGTCTCGCGCAGGCGACGGCCGACCAGAAGATTGAACAATCCAAGCGCGCCGTGGAGATTGAAACCCTCAAGGCGCAGGCGGAAGTCGAGCCGTTGCGCCAGTTGAATGAACAATTGCTGAATCTCAAACAGTCCGGCGACGGTGCGTTGCTCGCTTACATCCGCAACGTCCGCCTTTCGCTCTATTCCAAATTCAAATCCGTCATCCTGGAGGCCAAATCATGAACTTCCTAATCGCATTCGTCGCCACCATCATTGGTTGCACCATTCTGGTGCCCGTCGTGCTCGCGTTCACGCGGCTCTTCGGCATCTATACCATCGTCAACGAAGGCCATTGTAAAGTTTACATGCTCTTCGGCAAGGTGCTGACCGTGTTGAACGAACCCGGCCTGCATTTCCTGCTCGGCACGCTCGGCCCGCGCGCGTTCATCGTGAACATCCTCGGCAAATGCTACGAACTCGATTTGCGTCTCGACCAGACGTATCTCCGTAGCCAGCCCGTCAATTCCGAGGAAGGAGCGCCCATGGGCATCGGCATCTGGTATGAGATGAACATCAGCGACGCCACCAATTATCTGTTCAAGAACGCCGACCCGCGCGGTTCGCTCGCCGCCAACGTCAGCAACTCCACCGTCCGTTGCCTGAGCAACCTGCCGCTCGACCGGATGTTGCAAGACCGCCACGCCATGAGCCAGACCGTGCGCGAAGAAGTCACGCCAAAATCCAGCGAATGGGGTTACAGCCTCGGCTCCGTCTATATCCGCAAGGTGCATTTCCGCGACGACAACATGATCAAGCAGATTGAAGAAAAAGTGGTGAACCGTCTGCGGCAGGTGACCGCGGCCATCAAACAGGCCGGGGCGAATCAAGTGAGCATCATCACCAGCACCGCCGAACGACAGGCCGCCATCGAGTTTGCCAAGGCCGCCGCCATGCGCCCGAACATTGTAGGTGCGGCCTTGCAGGAAATCTCCAAGGACAAAGAAGTGCTGGACGCGCTGTTTCAAACCATCGAGACGCAGAACATGGTGGACAGTCAGGCCGACATCACGCTCATCCCGAAAAACTCCCAACTCCTCGGCGAACTCGTCGCCGCGACTCAAGGGGCGAAGGGAATAACTAAATAATTTCCCAGCGCCGTAGGCGCGACATCTTTGTAGAACCATAAAATAAAATTAAAGCTCCGCTAGGAGCGGCATCATCGGGTCATGGCAAACACCTACACGCAAATTTATCTCCATGTAGTGTTTGCGGTAGAAGGTCGGCAAAACCTCATCAAGGCTGAACACAACGACGAATTGCAGAAATACATCTCTGGCATTGTTTCGGGTCAGAAACAAAAACTGATTGTCATTAACAACATGCCGGATCATTTGCATCTGCTCGTCGGCTTACGGCCAGATTCATCGCTTTCTGATTTGGTTCGAGATATAAAAGCTAACTCATCAAAATTCATTAACGAGCAGCGGTGGGTCATTGGAAGATTTTCGTGGCAGGAGGGTTTCGGCGCTTTTTCTTATTCTCGTTCGCAGCTTAGCGCGGTAATTCGTTACATTGAGAACCAACAAAAACATCACGCTAAGAAATCATTTCAAGAGGAATACATCGCCTTGCTGGAAAAGTTCGGCGTAGAATATGACCCGCGATATATTTTCAAGACCGGCAATGAATTATTGGCCGGATATGTCGCCCCTACGGGGCTTTAATTTCTTTAGGAATTAGTTTCTACAAAGATGTCGCACCTACGGCGCTAACAGGAAATTTTTATGGCCAAAAAAGTCACAGTTAAATGGTTGGGCAAACCGAAGGATCACGATTATCCGGCGGCGCTGTCTTATCTGTCATTGATCTTTGACGTCAAGACGGCGGCGAGCATCGTCCGCCGGTTGGAAGCGGCACCCATGACGGAGTTCAAGGCCAAGGATATTTTCCGCGCCTCCGCGTTGGCGTTGCTGGGCTCGGCCAATTTGCACGTGAAAGAGAATCAGGCCAAGATTCGGGCGGGCGTGGAACTCTCGCCCTTGCTGCTGGTGCGGGATACACCCCACACGCGCGTGCTCATCGCCGACGGTTACCACCGTCTCTGCGCCGTCTATACCTTCGATGAAGACGCGGTGATCCCGTGTAAGATCGGGTGAAAGCGGGTTAGGAGGTGGCCGCCAAAAGCAAACCGCCGCTCCGGTTTTACGAAGCGGCGGCTGGTTGAAGGCGTTGGCGGTTTAAGATTATTTCGCCGCAATCATACCGCTCGCGCGGGCGTAATTGAACAAGCCGCCGGCATCCACCACGGGACGCACGTCGCCGAGCGGTTTGAAATGATACACCTTGCCGGTTTCCTTGACCGTCACGGTTGCGGCATCGAGATCCACGGTCACCACGTCGCCGGTCTTCAGCACGTCGCAGAGGCGTTCGGTGATTTCGCACGGATAGAGTTCGCCGGTGGCGACACAGTTACGAAAGAAAATACGGGCAAAACTTTCCGCGAGGACGAGCTGGCAATTCGCCGAACCCATCGCGATAGGCGCGTGTTCGCGGGAACTGCCGCAGCCAAAGTTTTTGCCGCCGACGACGATGGGAAATTCGCTGTCGAGCTGGCCTTCTTTGATGTAGCGGATGGGATAAAGTGATTTCGGCAAGCCATCGAGCGCGTAGCTGCCAAGCTTCTCGTATTCCTCGGCGATAGTGGGCACGAGGTTCAGAAATTGGGCGGAGATGATCTGGTCGGTGTCGATGTTGTCGCGCACGACGTAAACAGGGCCGGTGAAAACAGATTGCATAGCACGAACAATGTGCCGTGGGTGGGGAAACTTTTCAATCAGATTCAGGCACGGTGACAGATGGCGATGTGATGAAGATTAAGATTTTTTAACCTGAAAGTCACACGCCTTTCATCTCCGGCTGATATCGTGGCGGCGTGATTTTTTAGACTGAAGCTGTTTCATGACCAAACCATAACCATAAAATGTGCGTTACCAAACGTCTGCCACAGGCGGCAAAACCATTCCCCCAAATGAAGAGCTTTCCTAACGTGCGCCGGATATTGATGCTGCTGTTGGTGGCGACCGGGCTGTCCTTCTTTTTGATGCCGAATCCGTGGTGCAAATTCATCGCCCTCCAAACCGCGCTCGCGATTATAGCTTTGTGGGTGGCTTTCGCTGCTTTTAAGCAATCGAAATAAGAGCTAATAGCGAGGTGGATTCGAATAAAGACCGGGAATTATTTTTCAGTTGGCGGTGGCGTGGGCAAATTTTGTGCGCGCTTGCGCAAAGCAATTACGCCAAGAACACACGCCGTCCACGTGGGCAGCGCATCAGCCACTGGCACGAGTTCGATGACAAACGTCGGCAGCAGCAAAAGGTGAAAGCCGAGAATCCACGTCGTCAAAGCCATGGCGACGACATCCACGGCGGATTCGGCAAACGTCCACGCGAAGGGCAAAAGGATGAATTGCAGCGCATCGGCGATCACGGCGACGGCGAGGGCAAGAAAGATTCGGAGGCGTGTGAGGGTCGGCACGCCGAAGGCGGAATTGATTTTGGCCAGCCAATTCATCTGGCGGCATTAAACCCAATCGGCTTGCCGCGTCCAAGCTTGTTTCTTAAAGTATCGCCGTGCTCGACATCAAATTGATTCGCGAAAAAACGGAATTCGTCAAACAACGCCTCGCCACGCGCGGGGCAGGGGACGAAACGAAAATTGACGAACTGCTCAAGCTGGACGAAGCGCGCCGGAAAGCTTTGGCGGAAGTGGAAACACTGAAATCGCTCCGCAACAAAGTCTCCAAAGAAATCGGCGCGCTGATGGGCCAGAAGAAATTGGCCGAGGCCGAAGCGAAAAAGGCGGAGACAAAAGATTTAGGCGAAAAAATCGCCACGCTCGACAAAACGGCGGCGGACAGCGAGGCCGCGCGCGATGCGTTGATGCTGCAATTGCCCAACTTGCCGCACGAATCGGTGGTTGTTGGCAAAACTGCCGAAGAGAATCCGGAAATTCGCGTGCACGGCGCGAAAGCGAATTATGATTTCAAGCCGAAGTCGCACGTGGATTTGTGCGCGTCGCTGAAGCTGGTGGATTTTGAGCGCGCGGCAAAGTTGTCCGGCAGCGGCTTTTTGCTCTATACGAATTGGGGCGCGCGACTGGAGCGCGCGTTGATTTCTTTCCTGCTCGATTTGCACATCACGCAGCATGACTACACGGAAGTGTCGCCGCCGTTCATGGTCGGTGAACAATGCATGGTCGGCGTGGGGCAGTTTCCGAAATTCAAAGACCAATACTACGGCGTCGCGGAAGGCGGTCGCGCAGAAGAGTTGGGGAAACTATATTTGATTCCCACGGCGGAAACGCCGGTAGCGAATATCCATCGCGAAGAATTGTTGGCGGAAAAACAATTGCCGGTTCGTTATTGCGCCTACACGCCGTGTTTTCGCGGTGAAGCCGGCGCGGCGGGCGTCGGCACGCGCGGAATGATTCGCGTGCATCAATTCGATAAGGTGGAGCTGATCAAAATCGTCAAGCCAGAGCAGGGGTATGACGAGTTGGAGAAGATGGTGGGCAACGCAGAAAAAGTTTTGCAACTGCTCGGCCTGCATTATCGCGTGATCATGCTGTGCACGGGCGATATGGGTTTCGGCAGCGCGAAGACTTACGACATCGAAGTCTGGGCGCCAGGGCAGGGCAGCTATCTGGAAGTTTCCAGTTGCTCGAACTGCGAAGATTTTCAATCGCGCCGGATGAACATGAGGTTCAAAACGGAAGCGGGCGAAAATAAATTTCCGCACATCCTCAACGGCAGCGGCACGGCGTTGGCGCGGCTGTTCGTGGCGTTGATTGAAACACATCAACAAGCTGATGGCAGCGTGAAGATTCCCGAAGCGTTGCAGCCGTATCTGAAAACCGATCGCATCACGGCCGTTTGATTTGAAATGAAAATCTTGCTCGCCAGCAGCGAAGTTTTTCCGTTTTCCAAAACGGGCGGACTGGCGGATATGGTCGGGGCATTGGCGCGGGCGCTGGCCAACGCTGGTCATGAAGCGCGCGTGGTCACGCCGTTGTATCGCGGCATCCGCGAGAAATTTCCGGCGCTGCGCAAGGTGGATTGGTATTTCAATCTACCGCTGGGCGAGAATTATGTGCAGGCGGAATTGTGGGAATTGGATGTGGCCAAGGGACTGAAGATTTATTTCATTGATCAACCTGGCTATTTCAATCGCGCCGGCATTTATCAGGAGAACCATTTTAGTTATGCCGACAATGCCGAGCGCTACATATTTTTCTCCAAATGCGTCGTGCATCTGGCGCGTTATCTGGAGTGGCGGCCGGACGTGGTGCATGTTCACGACTGGCAAGTGGCCTTGGTTCCTGCGCTCATTTTACAGCAGAAAAATGAAGGGTGGGGGAATCCGCCGGCAACGTGTCTGACGATTCACAATCTCGCGTATCAAGGTGTCTTTCCAGAAGCGGCATTTGCGCTGACGAATTTGCCGGAAAGCATTTATCACACAGAAGGCGCAGAATTTTTCGGCTTACTGAATTGTCTGAAGGCGGGCATCGCTTACGCGGATTTTATTACGACGGTCAGCCCTCGTTACGCGCGGGAAATTACCACTGAAGAATACGGCTGCGGTCTCGATGGGATGTTGCGTCGCCGTCAAAAGGATTTGGCGGGCATCTTGAATGGTGTGGATTACGCCGAATGGAACACAACAAAAAATCCGTATTTGCCCAAACCCTATTCCGTCGGGCGCATGGCTGGAAAAAAGTTTAACAAACTGGAATTGCAGAAATATTTTGGCTTGCCGGTTGATGAATCTATTCCACTCTTCGGCACGATTTCCCGGTTGGCCGAACAAAAAGGCGTGGACATCCAGCTTGGCGCGTTGTCCGAGATGTTGAATACAAAGATGCAATTTGTATTGCTCGGCAGCGGTTCACCCGAATACGAACGCGGCTATCGCGATCTGGCGCGGCATTTTCCCGGCAAGGTTGCCGTGCGCGTTGGCTACGATGAAAAGTTGTCGCATCGCATTGAGGCCGCGTGTGATTTTTTCCTGATGCCGTCACGTTTTGAGCCATGCGGCTTGAACCAGATGTATAGTTTGCGTTACGGCACGATTCCAATTGTGCGCGCCACCGGCGGATTGGACGACAGCGTGGTGGACTGGACGCAAAATCCTAAATTTGCCACCGGCATTAAATTTTCCGAATACACTTCGCGCTCGCTGGCAAAAGCCATTCGTAAGGCGCTGGTTTTATTCAGCCAGCCAAAGCTGCTGCAAGCCTGTCGCCGCAATGCAATGAAGGCAGATTTCTCATGGGAGCGAACTGTTCACGAATACCTTACCATCTACGATAAATGCAAAGAAGTGCAGCATTAAACCCATCAAAAGCCAATTCTTAAATAAATATAACAAACATTGTGCATCATTTAATATGCTGTGCAATATTGCTCTATTTTTGGTGGTGAAATTTGAATTGTGAAGCGCGGTATGTTATTTGCTATTTAACAATTCAAATCCGGTATGAAATTTAGCTGCAACCGAAAAAGCCACCGTGGTTTCACGTTGGTCGAAATCATGGTTGTGATTTGTATTCTGGCAATGTTGCTCGCCATCGTAATTCCTTATTACGTCAAGCAGCGCGCCACCGCTCAGGCCGGCGGCTGCATCAATAATCTTTTCAAAATTGCAGCGGCGGCGGATCAATTTGCGATTGAGAAAGGCAAAATTACCGGCGACCCAATCAATTATCCCACCGATTTAATTCCTTACATAAAATCAAATCGTATCGGCCAAATCCCACCGTGTCCTGCGGGTGGCACCTACGTCATCGCGCTGGTCGGCGACCGTCCGACCTGTTCGCTGGGAACCTCGGTAGATCCGGTTCACGTCATGCCTTGACGCAATTCACTTGAGCTTGTTGTAATGGCCAGAGAGCTTGCGAGCCATTTTACGCGGCAGAATTTTTGATGCCACCACGGTAAGTATTTTATTTTGCAAGCCCGGCACGGATAGGCAGTTTTCGTCTCGGAAATCTTTGTGGCCGATTTGGGCGACGGCCGCCGCCGACATTTTACGCGCACGCGTTTCGCGCACGCGATGGCTGCGGGCGACTTTTGAAAAATTGGATTCCGTCGGACCCGGACAAAGATTGGTAACGCTGACGCCGGTGTTCAGCAATTCTTCGTGCAGCGCCTCACTGAACGACAACACGAACGCCTTGCTCGCGTAATAAACCGCCATGTTCGGGCCGGGCAAAAAACCGGCGACGGAACCGACGTTTAAAATTCCGCCGCGTTTCCGTTCGATCATGCCGGTCAAAAATAATCCGGTCAGCGCGACGAGCGCGGCGATATTGACTTGGATGATTTCCAATTGGCGCGGCAAGGGCAATTCGGCGAAGCCGCCGTGCAAACCAAATCCGGCATTGTTTACCAGCACATCCACGCTGATTCCCCTGCCCTTTAATTCATTAAAAATAATCTGCGGCGACTCCGGCTTGGACAAATCTGCCGTGATGACGTGAACGGCGATCTTATGTTCGTGGCGAAGTTCTTCTGCCAATTTTTCCAGCGCTGCGGTGTTGCGTGCGACAAGAATCAAATCGGATTTGTCCGCCGCAAAACATTTTGCCAATTCCAGGCCGATGCCGGAGGACGCGCCGGTGATGAGAACGGTTTCTGGATTCGCCGTTTTCATCCCAATTAATCAGTGGTTGCCCAAACCAAAGCGTTCGGTCAATGGCCAGTAAACAAAGAAGGATCTGCCGATGACATTCTGCTCCGGAAAACTGCCCCACACGCGTGAGTCCGAGCTGTTGCAGGTATTATCGCCCATGACCATGTAAGAATTGCTTGGGTTGTTATAAACGGTGCCGGCGTCAGGAAAATACGGCAAATTCGAATATTGCCCATAGTTGGCGGCCACGGCGGCATTCAGGTGTCCGGAAAATTGACTTTCGTGCGGCGGCTTGGACGGATTGAAGCCGTAGACATTTTCAAAATGCGGCGTGGAAGCGTCGAGTCGCTGGCCATTGATGATGAGATGACGGTCGTCGCCGATCTGAACTTTTTCGCCCGGCAACGCCACGAGCCGCTTGATGTAAAATTGATCTTGCGGCATTTGGTTCACGCCCGTCGCGTCGGGATTATTGATGCCGCGCGTTTCGAACACCACGATTTCGCCGCGCTGCGGCTTGCAGAAATTAAAACTCACGCGGTCAACGAACAAATGGTCACCCGCGCTGACTTTCATTTTCAGAACGTCGTCGCCTTTTTTATAGAAATGTCCGGGTTCAAGCCCGCTGCGGCGCAACCAAGATTGTTCACCGAAGTCTGGCGGAAACCACATCGTATGCTCGACGCCGCCAATTGTCAGACTTTGCTTGATGTTGAAGATCAGAAATTTCACGGGCGTGCTGACCGAATCAATCACGCCATCCGCTTGCGCTACGATGTGGACATACGAATCGCCGTGCAGCCACGCTTTCACGCGTTCCCAGCCGGACGGAATGGGCAACGTGTCGCGCAATTTAATTTGCTCCTGAATCTCGGCGTTAATCTTGGCGCGGTCACCGGACCAACCGTTAATCTTGGTGAAATCTGGAACCGACGTGACACCGAACAACGTCGGCTGCATCGAGCCCGTCGGGATTTTGAACGGCTGCAACACAAACGTGCGGATGGCCATCGCGACGGCGAGCGCGACCAAAAGCACTTCCACATTCTCGCGCCACGCCGCGTTGGGATATGGCTTGATGTTTTTCTCGGCGGCGAACTGAAGTTCTTCCGCTTTTATGCGGATTTTCCCCGTGTGACCTTCCGCGATGGCAGTGCTCAATTCATTCAGCTTCACCGTCACCGCCGCAATTGCTTCCGGCGCGAGCACGTCGCGCTGCGCTTTGAGCAAGCGGCGATAATGCTTCGCCACGGCGCACGCTTCGCGGACCGTTTTGGAAATGAACCAGCGCAAAATGATCATAAATGATTCCCTGCTCTGACGGAGCAGGATTTGTTTCCGTTCATTTGAATTTGATTTTGTTCGGCAGAAACAGCAGGCCGATGCCGCCGATAATCAGCATCAAACCGACCGGCCCAAGTTTGATCCACGGAAAGCCGCCCGCCGCCTGACTTTGCGAACGCAACGCCATGATCGTGAGAAATAATCCCAGTGGAACCATGATGAATCCCAGCACGCGATACCATTTGTTCTTGGTCATAATGGTGATTACGCCTTGAGCACTTCGATGAACGCTTCCTGCGGGATGTTCACGTTGCCGATGGATTTCATGCGCTTCTTGCCTTCCTTTTGCTTCTCGAGAAGTTTGCGTTTACGCGAGACGTCGCCACCGTAGCACTTCGCCGTCACGTCTTTGCGGAACGCGCTGATGACTTCGGACGCAACAATCTTACCGCCGATCGCCGCCTGAATCTTCACCTGGAACTGCTGGCGCGGAATCACTTCCTTCAACTTCTCCGCGAGTGAACGTCCCCTGCCCTCGGCCTTCGTGCGATGCACGATGCACGAGAACGCATCCATCGGTTCGGTGTTCACGAGCATGTCGAGCTTCACCATGTCGCTCTCCATGTATTCATCCGGCTCGTAATCCATCGAGCCGAAACCGCGCGTGATGGATTTGATGCGGTCATGGAAATCGATCAGGATTTCGTTCAGCGGAATCAAGCTGGTCAACATCACGCGCCGCGAATCCAACGTCTCCGTGTGATCCACCGCACCGCGCTTCTCGGAAATCAGCGCCATCATGTCGCCGATGTTTTCGTTCGGACAAATCACGAACGCCTTCACCATCGGCTCCTCAATCTTCGCGATATACGTCACGTCCGGCATGAAGGCCGGATTATCCACTTCCTTCATCGTGCCGTCCGAGAGATAAACTTTATACACCACGCTCGGATACGTCGCGATGATGTCCATGTCGTATTCGCGGCGCAAACGCTCCTGCACAATTTCCAAATGCAACAAGCCGAGGAAACCGCAGCGGAAACCGAAGCCGAGCGCCACGGACGTTTCCGAAGAATAAACAAACGCCGAGTCGTTCAGCTTGAGCTTGCCCATCGCTTGCTTCAACTGTTCGTAATCCGCCGTGTTGATCGGATAAATCCCGCTGAACACCATCGGATGAATTTCTTTGAAGCCCGGCAATTCGCTCGACGGATTGCGCGCGTCGGTGATGGTGTCGCCCATCTTCACTTCGGCGGCGGTCTTGATGTTCGCCGTGAAATAACCCGTCTCGCCCACTTCCAGTTTCTCGCGGATGTAAGGTTTCGGATTAAAACTGCCGACTTCCTTCACCTCGACATTTTTGCCGGAGTGCAAAAGCTTCACCATCATGCCCGGCTTCATCTCGCCGTTGAACACGCGCACGTGCGTGACGACGCCTTTGTAAGTGTCGAAATACGAATCAAACGCCAGCGCCTGCAAACTCGGTTCGCCCGTCGGCTTGGGCGGCGGCACGCGCGCGACGATGGCTTCCAAAATATCTTCGATGCCGACGCCTTGTTTCGCGCTGCACGGAATCGCCCATTCGCTCGGCACCGCGAGCACATCTTCCAATTGCTGCTTCGCCTGTGGCACGTTCGCGTGACCGAGATCGATCTTGTTGATGACCGGAATGATCGTAAGGTCCAGCTTCGCCGCTAGATGATAATTCGCCACCGTCTGCGCCTCGACACCTTGCGCCGCATCAATCACCAGCAACGCACCTTCGCACGCGCTCAAGCTGCGCGACACCTCATACGCAAAGTCCACGTGACCGGGCGTATCAATGAGATTCAATTCATACGTCTCACCGTTGCGCGCCTTGTAAAGCATCGTGACCGGATGCGCCTTGATGGTGATACCGCGTTCCTTTTCCAAATCCATTGCGTCGAGCAATTGCTCCGACATATCGCGCGTGGCGATCGTGCCGGTCATGTGCAAGAGCCGGTCGGAGAGCGTAGTCTTCCCGTGGTCAATGTGGGCGATGATGCTGAAATTACGTATGTGTGCGGCGTCCATTGTTTCTCTGGTTCAGAGCGCGACAGGATAGACGGAAACCGCTTGAAGAAAAGCAAATTTGCCGGACAACTGCCGTTACTGCCCGCCCACGGCGACTGGTTCGGCGTCGCGGTCAACTTTTCTAAGCATCAGCCTGATTTCTTCTTTGGTTTTCTCGCTGTGTAAGGCGGTAAATCATACCAAAACTCGGTGGTAATCTTTCCATGCTCTCTCACGAGTTCCCGAAGCCAAAGTAATTGCTTGGCGTTCTCTCGTAAAAAGTAAGCCGAAGTAGCGCCAGGATTCTTTGACTGCTGACGAAGCCTGAACTCGCAATCGCCCAGTCTTTGCTCAATAGCGTGAAGCACCCATCGCGGAATCTTCTCCTCGCCGTCGGTATTGATTTCTCCTGCCATAAAGTGTGGAAGCCGGCCTAACGACCAAAGCTGAGCCACCGCCGACTCGCGACGGGAACCGCGACAGCGGAACTGACAGCGCCAACGGCGGTTGGGTCAGCAGTTGGGAATTGCACAACGAACTGTAGTGGCTGTTTTCGACTGTCCACCGCAGAGATTTAGCCCTCGAAAGCTGATTCCAGTCAATGTCAAAACCTTGGGTGACCAGCTTCACTTGGCACGTATCAAGGTCAACCTATCCCAGTCGGAATTGGCGCAAAAGCTGAAGGTTTCAACTCGGACGGTGAGGAAGTGGGAAACCGGTTTTGCTTGCCCGACCGAAGATCATTGGCAGCTTTTGAGGCACCTTTTGAACTTGGATTCCGAGGTTCGAAAAAGCCCAAACAAAACGCCAGAGTAGCTTGTTGGGATTTACACAGATTTGAATGAAACGAGGGTTCGATTCCCTTCACCCGCTCCAATTTGAGTAATCTATAATAAAATAAGGATAAAAAGAGTTTCAAGATTTTCAAAAAGCTAAAGTGAGAATAAAAGTGAGAATGATGTAAACGGCGGCTGAAAAGTGCGGCGGGGTCATGTGTGTGACGGGGCGGTTCAAAAGTGCGGCATCTTCATTAACAATGAAGCATGTATCGCAATATG
>Ga0214164_1001035_pt1 | contig 16727 bp, 24 predicted proteins | sample TroBogepilimnion_13_FD_153003 | JGI IMG/M metagenome (GOLD analysis project Ga0214164, IMG submission 153003) | Freshwater microbial communities from Trout Bog Lake, WI - Practice 03JUN2009 epilimnion v4 | ecosystem: Environmental > Aquatic > Freshwater > Lake > Epilimnion/Euphotic zone ...
AGCATCGCAAATAAATGCGGTTTCTTTCTCAACTGCAGATTCAATAATTTCATGAATTGTATCATTGTCCAATTGCTTTGATATCGTATGATAGAGTGCAACCGCAAACTCAGTATGGAGTCCCTCATCTCTTGAAATAAGCTCATTGCTAAAGGTCAGTCCAGGTAGAAGACCACGTTTCTTAATCCAGTAAATTGCACAGAATGATCCGGAGAAGAAGATACCTTCAACACATGCAAATGCTACAAGTCGTGTAGCAAAATCATCAGCCGATCCAATCCACTTCAGAGCCCATAAAGCCTTGTCTCGAACACATGGAATTTCATCAATTGCACGAAAGTATTTCATTTGCTCATTTTTATCTTTCACATACTGGTCAATCAGCAGTGAATACGTCTCTGAATGAATTCCTTCCATTGCATTTTGCATTCCGTAGAACAGTCTTGCCACTGGAGACTCTACATCTTTGGAGAATCGAGATGCCAAGTTCTCCTGCACAATCCCATCGGATCCTGCAAAGAATGCAAGAACATGCTTGATAAAATATTGTTCATTCTCAGATAACTTTTCCCAGTCCTCCTTATCCTTGCTAAAATCAATCTCTTCAGCTGTCCAGAAGGATGCAACTGCTTTCTTATAAAGCGAATACAAGACCTGTTCTGACTGCTGGATTGGGAAAAGTGTATAACGCTCGCCGAGTGATGCCATGTTGATACTATGTGAAAATGAATTAAACTGTTTACTCCTCTACATTACAATGGCAAACGATCCGTTTTCTGGCACAAATACACGTAACATTTTAGAGCATTTAATTTCTCCAAAAATTGTGGGGGCGACAGGTGGCGGATATCAGGTAAAAACTGACCTTATCAATGTGGATACTGCGTATCCTAACAATGTAGTGGTTGCCAATACACTTCAAGTTCTTTCAAACAATATTATTGGATCAAGCGGGCAATCATTAATCGATATTAGCGGAAATACAGGCGGTGTCTACTCAAATCTAACAGTATCGAATGAACTTGTAGTGGGCGAAGGTTCTACAGGAACTACTATATTGAATGGAGCTATTGCATTGAATGGTTCAACTACATTTACAAATCCAATTACAAGCACAAATTCATATATAACTACTCACGACTTAAATACAAGCCGAGATGTCAATGTTGGGCGTAACCTAAACATAAATGGAAATGTAACAGTATCTAATGGATCCTATGAAATTTTTCCAGTTGCCAATACTGCTCTTGCTATACGTTCACTGCCTGATTCAGTTGGTAATAATGGTAGACTATTTGTAGGAAACTATAATACAGGAATAGGTGCTACTGCTGGAAATGCACAGCCTGCCAATATCATCACATCTGGTATTCAAATTGATAATACAGCAAATCCCACATCTGCTATATCCTTAACGTCCGGATCTGTCAATGTAACTGGAAACTTGAATGTTAGCGGAACTTCGAATATATTGCCTGCATATGTTGTGTTATGGTATTTAACAACAGGTGGCGATGTTCGTCAAATAGTGTTACCAGAATGTACAAATATAACGTTTGCACTTCAAGTTCCTTCCAACCGTACGTTAGTTCCTCCTGCAAGTTATATTCCATTTGCAAGCTCAATTGGATATACGATTCCTGCTAGAACTCAAATTACCTATACAACGATATCGTCAGGCCCTACAGGGACATTTTCAAATACCTATTATAACGCCAGTCTGTTTGTACCGGATACAAATTTTTCGTTGGGATGGTCAAGTAGTAACGTGACAAATGCAAACAGTGCACTTTATACAATTAGTAGACTTTGAATTTTTGATACAATCTTATGAATACTGAGAGATGATACTCCAGATGCTTCAGACACAACTTTCATTTGGGCTTTTGTTTTAAAGCCCATCACATTGGCAACAACTCCGGATACAATTGTTTTTGGAGTGTGCTCAAACTCATCTTCTGACTTGAGAGAAATTTCATATAGGACATCCATTACTGTATTTCGCTGCTCATCATTCAAATTCAGTGTGGCACAGAGACGTTCTGCGATTCCAATTTGAGTTTGTAGAACACTATTGTCAGTTTGCATAAAATGTGGAATGGCTTTGCAGAGTGAACGAATGTTTACTGTGAAAAGCTTTGCAATCTCTTCGTGACTTCGTGGAACATTGTGATTTCGACAGGCTACAAAGACAGCTGCGCCCATCATAGAACGCCGTGTTTCTCCTCTAACTTTCTGAGCATCTTCCAGCTGCTTGTATAGGGCACATGCATCCAAAATGATTGCCTTTGGAAGTCCAGCGTGGCTACAAGATAGTTGGATAGCATCAAAGATTCCCATCCATGATCGTTGGCTATTGGAGGATAATGACCAGCAGGATAAGCGTTGAATAGACTTCATAGGTGAACCTGCATGAATGCCTTTGAATGATACAATAGACCCATACGATGATTCGGGGAGAAGTTCTGATGTTGTAAACCCTGTGCGACACTGATCATCTCCCTTGTTGTCCTCATAATTTCTCCATTCAGCTCCCTCATCTATGACTTGATCGAATACAATACCGCAATTTTTACATACATTCTGACCTTCATCGACTACTAATTCGTGTTCACAATTCATTGTGGTATTCTACTCCGAGTGTTTTTTAGTTTCCGTTTTACGCGGAAGAGGTGTGTAGGACAGCGACATATCTATAATGGACCCATGTTGAGGGAAATATTTTGAAAATGGAGTATTGAATATTTCATGAAATAAATATTTGAGCTTATCTGTCAATTCTTCCATAAAGATAAAGATTGCAAAAATATAGAAAATTCCAGAGATATATCCATCCACAAGCGTATCCAGTTCCTTACGAACAGGGAAGAATGGAGGAGCTATTTCAATAATATGTGCACTCCAGAATGCTATGATTGACAGAATTGAAACCTCGAGAGACACATCTGTAAGTTTGAATAGTATACTACGATCTTCTTTCCATGTATCGTCAAATGAGTCAAACAAATGATACAGAATATAGGATACAAACACACCTAATAGAGTATAAAAAACAGCTAATATAGCCGAGTTCAGTGTAACAAATCCTATCTCTGTCCAGTTCATATGAACCATTTATATTTATGTAGAGTTTGGATCTCGAGCCATAAATGCGAAACTAGATGGGTCGTATACGGCAGGACGATAGTTCGTAGCAAGCATGGGCTTCCCAAGGTCACGCGTCTTTACAGGTTTAATCCATGATATCACCAAATATTTTGCATCTACCACCCATACCCAATACCCTGCTGTTGAAAATTCAGTAAATAGAAACTCAATTGCTTCCTTTAAGGAAAATAATGGATACCCAAATACGAATGTAGGAACTTCATATACAACATAAGGTGAGTTTGAGTTGTGAACAGCCTGCTGACGAATCTTTGCTTGAATTTGTGCGATCACCGGAGTCATGGCAGCCATGCGATTTTCACGCCTCTGCTCTTGCTCGTTCCATACGTCACGCGCTCGGAGCATCTCTACTTATCTAGAGATAAGAATGTCTGTATTTCGAAAACTCGCACTTGGTGGAGGTGGAGTCAAAGGAATTCTACATATCGGGGCATTGCAAGAATTGTCAAAATATCAACCTCTTGAATTTCCAGAAGGAATTTATGGGTCCTCTATTGGTTCCGTAATCGCAACCTATATTGCGTTTGGTCTACCATTTGAGAGAAGTCTTGAACTCACCCAAAAGTATTTGGGAATGTCCAAAATACTTCCAGATGCATCGATTCAAGAGGTCTCCAAAGTTTTTTCAAACAAAGGAATCTTTTCCATGAACATCTTTGAACAGGCCATTGTGAATATGTTTGCAGAGGTTGGATTGGACATTCGTAGTAAGGTAATTGGTGATGCAAAGATGCCGCTCTTTATAGTAGCGTCCAATATTACACGAGGAATTCCAACGATTTTTACAAAACAAGTTCCAGTCCTAGATGCCCTAAAATGTTCTTGCTGCCTACCCGGCTTATTTCATCCACAGGAGCTCTATGGACAGTTATATTTAGATGGCGGACTATTCACGCCATGTATTGCAACGCATGCACCCGATGCTCTATGTATACTACTCAAAAATCCAATACGAGTCCGACTTACTCCTAAAAACATTAAATTTATATCCCCTACAACCTACCTTCGTAGCATATATGATATGTCCAATCGCAACAATACCAGTGAAAACATAGTATCACTAATGTATCCAAAATTATATACAGAGTCAAATTTAGAAAATTTTGATGTAAACGATATTATGAATCATGCACAAACTTTAATGCGTGACTTTCTCCGATCCAAGGGCCGATGTTAAAAACGCACGAAAGGATGCAACAGATGGCTTCCCTACCATTTCAAAGACTTTCTCAGATGTTTCTAGTTTGAATGTAGGATATGCTTCTATTTGATACAATGCAGCCTTTCCCTTATCAGATTCTACATTAATGTCCTCGAATAGAATATCCTTGCCACCATAGCTATATTTGGAATTCTTCAGCATTTCTTTGAATGATGACCAAGCTGGTTGAGCCTTTTTGCACCATGGACACCATGGAGTATAGAAGAACATAAAGCGAGCTTGATTTGATTCCAAGTTGGATGTTGTAATTGGTGGAGGCTTTACTATCATTTTGGCACCTGGTGGAACATGAAAAATGAGATAGTATCCTAGAACAGACAATGTCAATACTGCAAATGATATGACTAACTCAGTGAGCATTCTCTTTACGAAACGAAGGATAGAAAACTTTCGCTTCATCACGCAATTTCTGAAAGTAATTCTTATACGCTGCTTCTGGCATAATCGTAGGCTCCCGAATCATCATCCATGCGATCGAATAGGTTTGACGTTCTGGTTCATATGGCTTCGGAAGAATCCGAAACCACTTGCCTTGATATCGCACAATCTCCATTGTATATTTGAGACTCCTCTCCCGAAAACGGATTCATATTCGTTTTCAAGCAGACATGCCAATCAAAATGCCGAATATTGACAATGTTATGAGCGATGTTCTGGGGGCTAACTATCGGTATAACGTCACGGAGAATATTCAAATCCAAAGGATTATGATCACGCAGCCACATAAGTTGCTTGAAATTGAAATCGTTACAGAGGCCGGTCATTCAACGCCCTGTGTAATTAGTCGTTATGGATTTTCAACAGAAGAAGTTCATAATATCATGAATTCATTAACTGCTGCCCTTTAAGCAGGGAATCCAACAAGGCCGGCACCAATACCGAAGCCGGCACCCGTGCGGGCAGAGGCACCTACGCTGGGTGCATAGATGTCCAGGATCGCAAAGGTCGCAAGGGCAACAAGCGCGATCTGTCCGATCTCAGAAAGACGCAGTGTCTTACCGGGCAGGAGATAGGCAGCCACAGCGACCGCCAGACCCTCGAGCGCATATTTTAGGACGCGAGCTACTAAATCACCAACATCAACACCTGGCATAGGAGCAGGCTTTCCTTCGGGCATTTGTAGTTTCTCATAGAGAAATTATTCAGCAAAGTAAAATACGATTGCACCAATCACACAAGCATGAACAAATGCATTCATAAACGTTGTCTGACCTCCACGAATCCACTGTCCATTAGGACCGGGCGGAAGGGAAAGCAGAATACCTGGAGTAAGAAGAGTTACAAGTATCACGACAAGTCCTACAGTAGTAATTGCTGCCATTTTTATAATGAGGACAATCAAATTTCGCTTCACAATTGACGATGATGTGAAACGACATTATTCAATTTCAAATCCTGCATTGATCCACTTTCAGGTGACTGCTTACCTAAACGATCCAGATGGATGGGGAATCTTTTTTGAACCTGTCATGCACGGTGAGAGTGTTCATATTCGCCTGTGTATGCCTCATGTAATCAAAGAAAAATGCGGGTTTGATAATCTTTCATGTGCTGAATTGGGAGGCCGCTATGTATTTCTCAGTGCAAAACGGTGGTTTCATGGAGCAGCCGCATCCAAACTTCCACTTTCAGACTATCGTCAATATTTAGTATCTCATGAAATCGGCCATATTCTAGGACATGAACACAAACAGTGTCCATGCAAGGGATGCAAAGCACCTATCATGATGCAACAAACTCGTGGAATTGGTGACTGTGTTCCAAATACCAAAATTTAGTTCTATTCATTCCGGCAACAATCACATCGCCCTAGATTTGCCTCTTTATTATATGCAACAAAGTTTAGCTCTTTATAATTTTCAAGTTTAGCATAAGATAGATTTTCATAATACAAATATACTTCAATATCGTGATCAAATGACCATTCTTTAACTCCATGACGCTGGATTGTCTTTGTAATACTCATACCATCATCATAATCAAACCACTCAACAATATACAATGCTTCTTTGTGTGTATGATTCAGTAAGATAGCATGATATTGGTCAAGAGAAGGCATTTTGTTTCTCATAAGTGTAAGAATACCACAATACAATCCATTTTCAATGGTGATTTTCCAATACCCACAATCCTTGTAGATAACAGTCTGCTAGATCATCTTTCTTAGGGTGTTTCATCATATAATCCTGTAACTCTATCGTAGGAACCAATTGTTGAGCGTGAAGAATACCTGTCTTCTTTCGTCCTTTATATGTTTTGGTAGAATCCTCCAATGTAATCATATTGGTTAGTTTATGGGTCGCAGAAATACCTTTGCACTTGTATCCTTGACATACATACCACATATGAAGCATTGCCTGAACACAAAGCATACGCTTATCGGGTTGCTGTTCAAACGCAATAAGATCTGCATCTTTCCACAGTTCCTTTCGTGCCTCTAAACACTGCGCGATAGGGTCTGCTAAATCAACCACTGACATCGATTTGGAAGACTTTACACACCGCTTCCAAACATTTGCAGAATAATGGCGATACAGTAGCTCAACAAGTTCCTTTTTTGTTTTCGCATCAATACCCTCCTTTTTGGCATCTGATTTCAAAGCTTCAAGATCTCTCTTATTCAATGATGTTTTGGTAACTGCTTTGGATCCTTTCGGACAATGTGTCTTGCATGCATACAATGTTCCATCCTGCTTTCCATAGTTTGCAGGCTTTTTACACTTGAAGCATTTTGCCCCATCGTGTCCTGCACTCTCCGCCATCACATCAATCAAGTCCCAGTGCAAAATTTTTACATTGGAGCGAGTTGTTCCTTCCATCACGCAAAAAGCAAGATTGCGCAATCCTACATCAAATGAAACTAGCTTCATTATTACTTCTAAAGCTTTATGTGTATAAGCGTAAAATCAGTGTCATCTTTTAGCAGATAGAATGCGTTCCCTGTCAGCTCTGCTTTCCCAGCTGCATTAAATTCCCATTCTTCCCCATATGCCTTACGGTTATATTTTTCAATATATGTCTTCAATGTGAAGAGACTATTGAAAATCAAATTATTTAGAGGCTTTCCATCTTCAAACTCACATAAGATATAGAATTTATTGTTGAACATTCTGCTTTGTGTAGACTCCGTGGAACCTATAAGAATTCGTTTTTACGCAGTCGCCTTGAGTAGCTGAAGAAGAACAGACTTGGAGTCGCGCTTTCCGAATGGAATCCCTTTCTTTGTAAGAAGTTCACGAAGCTGAACAACTGTCTTCGTCTGCATATCGTCGACATCTGGCTCCGGTTGTGCGACAACGTCTGGCTCTGTCTTCAGAACAGGTGTAGTTTCTACTTCAGGAAGACTCACCGTTTGAACTTCAGGAGGACCTTCTACAACCTCTACACGATCATCTTCTTCGCTGGAGTCAAGAGTATCTGCTGGGGCGTCCTCTTCTTCCTCACTAGATTCAGGTTCCACATCCTGCTGTAGACGTGTAGCGACAACAAGCGCCAGAGACTGAATCTGCTGGAGTAGACGGGTCTGCTGCCAATATAGATATCCAACCATGCCAGACAGAACAAAAATCATAGATGCAAGAACGACTATTGACACATATGTTAGATCCATTTAGTATTTGTATGGAAGAAACACTGAATCTTTAAACGAGACAATATAAACAGAGATGACAGGTGGATTAATGCAACTTGTCGGCAAGGGAGCACAGGACCAACTTGTGAATGGGAATCCTTCCTTTACCCATTTTCGATCAGTATACAAGCGCCATACAGATTTTGCGATGGAACACTTCCGATTGTATTTCAAAACAACAAATATAAACCTTCCACAATCTGGAACACTTACACTACGAGCAAAAATTGAACGATATGCCCAATTACTACATGATTGTTACTTAAATGTTCAATTACCAGATATATTCTCACCAGTAGTTCCGGTTGCAAATCCTCCATCCTCTGTAAATGGCACTTCTTCTGCAATTGGATATGAGTTCGAATGGATCAAGAATATTGGGTATAACATGATTAATTATGTAGCTATTTTGATCAACGGGCAAGAAATTGTGCGTCATACAGGCGAATGGATGAAGTTATATTCCTATTTGAAGTTTGATGCAAACAAACGGGCTATTTTGGATACTATGGTTGGAAATGTTCCAGAGATGTATGATCCTGCGAATGCATATGATCGTATGAACCAATATCCTCATGCCATTTCAACAGCATCCTCTTTAGCAGCCCCAAGCATTCAGGGACGAACATTGACAATTCCACTTCATTTTTGGTTCTGTGAGAATATCGGTTCTGCGTTGCCTCTAATTGCCCTTCAACAGTCTGAGTGTGAGTTTGTAGTAGAACTGAAGAATATGTATCAGTTGTTCACAGTTCGTGACGTAAACCCATCATCGCCAACATATGGCAATCGTATTGCTCCAGACTCTTCATCAACACTCTTTCAAATACCTCACTTCCTATCTCCACCTACATTTGCAGATCCTACCATTCCAACAAATCAAGGATTGGCTCTTTGGAAGCTCAATCCATTCATGGAATGCAACTATATTTTTGTAACAGACACAGAACTTGCCCACATTGCAAAGACAGACCACTCATTCATTATACAGCAGGTTGACTCTGTAACAAAAGAAGGTCAATATGGAGCTAGTAATGATACAGAATTAACAATGCGAAATTTAGGAACACGGGTTGTGTGGGTATCTCAGCGAAATGATCTATCGAATGATTATGATAACTATACAAACTGGATTGATTCTACAAAGCCTCCATTGGATAGCACTACATTGCCTGCAATGACCCCATGGTATTCATCCGGAAATGCACAGTCTACAAACGTATCCAATCGTGATATTCTTCTGGAATCAAACATTATTCTGGATGGAAAGGATCGTTTTGGAGTCAAACAGACCCCTTTCTTTTCCCAAATTCAACCATATCGTCATCAAACCGGAAACTCATCTGCTTTGGCAGGACTATATGTATACTCGTTTGCACTTGATCATCACACCACGCAGCCTTCAGGACAGATTAATGGATCTCAGTTTAATAAAACAATCCTACGAAATACATATGTTCAACCACCATTCTCATCATCTGGTATTGTAGGCCCTACACAAGTATGTATTCTACGTTCAACTGCAAATAGCCCCAATCCCACAGTGGTAAACCCCAATGCAGTTGGATCCAATGGTCAGTTACTATATTCTCCAAATGACTTAGTAACCGTCATTCGCAAAGGATCTGCTCAAACATATTCTTACACATTTACGACTCGAGTCTATGTGGAATCCTACAACTTTCTCCGAGTTCTGGGTGGCGTCGCAAATGTCGTGTTCTCATCATAATAAGAATGACCACCGGAATTACTATTTCCAAGGCATTATATGGACTTGGTTCTCAAACTGTTGATGTTTCTCGTGCCGTCACATCTCATATTCAAGATGGTAAATTGAATCTAGTAGTAAGTCCTGATGCACTACATGTGCAAGATCCTGCTCCTGGACAAGTAAAAACACTCACAGTAACTTACACAATCAATGGTGGTTCCACAAACACGGTTGCTGAGAAAGATGGCGGGTCTGTAAATATCAATGCACCACCTGCAATGGTAGCAGATGGCTTGAAGATTGTAAAAGCAGACTATGGATATGCTGGTAATTTTACAGATGTAACAGATTCTCTTCAAAGTCAAATTTTAAATGGAACTATCAATATTACAGTTTCACCCAAAGCAGTAGGAATTCCCGATCCAAATCCTGCAAAGCAGAAAACATTGCAGGTTCAGTATACTATCAACGGAGCATCCTCGTCTGAAAGTATTCTAGATGGAAAGAAGTTTAAAGTTTCTGCACCAGCAACTACAGCCACAGATAACAAAACACCATCACAACATGTATCATCTGTCATTGGAATTATATTCAAAAATATTGCATACTTCTTTGGAGTCTACCTTCATGCAATGTCTGTATTTGCATCAATCGAATTTGGAAATCATTTTATATCACCACTGCTTTTTGGGGGACTTGCATTTTTTATTCCATTCTTCTCATTCTGGCTACTTCCTCAAATTGTCTTCTGGATACGCTTGTTCAGCTCAAGTGATCTGATTTAAATATTTACAGCTATACTATATTTAATGGAGATCGAGTTTCGAACAAACAATACATATTTTAGCAATGAAATCGATCCAATTACGATCGAGAAATGGAAAACTGTATGGAGACAGTTGTGTGATATGGCCTATTATCGCAAAAATATTGTGGAGAAGCTAATTGTTCTACCAAAATCATCCAATGACATTTCTATCTATAAAAAGGCCGGTCTTAAAAATGAAAAAGATATTTGTTTTGATACCATTTGGAAAGAGTATTCGCATGTAGAATCCGTTCAGGTCGTTCCAGAGCTGAAAGAACTCTATGTTCCGTTCGATTTATTTGTATGCCCAGGTATTTGGGCATTTATGGATACATGCTTCCCAAACTGCAAGATTCAAGTTTGGGATTAAATGAAAAACCTTTTTGTATTTGATTTTTATAGTTTGTTGATTCTCTGCATGTTTACACAGTTAGAGACTTAAACTTACCGATACCCTTGAATCCGACAAAGATATCCTTGTCATCTCGAGCCTCGTAGACACGATTGGTCTTCTCACCAATTGCATACTTCTTGCCCTCGAACGTGACCTCATCGAAGTCCTCGTCCTCCTCGGCTGGACCGGTCACGAATTGACCGTTGTCGCCATCCCAGAAGACTCCGGGAGTGTCGATTGGAGTTAGAAGACCGATCTCCTTGAGCTCGTCAAGTGTCATGTCCGTAACCTCGCGAGTCTCAGTGACCTTCTCGATTACTGGAACCTTCTCAGGCTCCTTAGTAGCCTCAACCGTAGGCTTTGGAGCCTTGGACGCTGCGAAGTGGCGCATATGATCTACGAGACCACTTGCACGCCATGTCTCATCATCGAGCTTCTCGATAAAGTCAACGAAATCCTTCTTGAGCTTGTCCAAGCCCTTCTTGTTTGCGTCAGTCACATCGATACCGACGTTACCGAGAGCAGTCTTGAGCTGGCCTGCAAGAGTAGGAGACATACGCTTGATGCGCTTCTCCTTCTCCTCCTTCTTGGTCTCCTCCTTCTTGGTCTCCTCCTTTTTGGGCTTGTCCTCCTCCTTCTTGGGCTTGTCCTCCTTCTTAGGCTTCTCCTCCTTCTTGGTCTCCTCCTTCTTGGGCTTGTCCTCCTTGGGCTTCTTAGGAGCCTTCTCGAGAAGAGCGGTGATAACTTCGATGTGATTCACATCTGTCCATGACTCAACGACCTCCATACCCTCATCCGAGTCGAAGCCATAGTTGTCCGCCAGAGCGTTCACGAGTGCGTAGAGTGCGGTGTAGATTGCCTTGTTTGCCATTGTAATATTTGATACCACCAATACTGTTGGTTAAATAGAATCCGTTTTCAGGATACGCTTTTGACGGAAACAGCGTTTATTCATACGAGCGGTCTCAGCGATAACATGTTCAATCTTTTCTGCTATATCAAATGATGGATATACCGTATCTTGATAGCGGTTGTTCACATATACATGATATGCAGGAAGCGATGTAATACAGTCTCGATCATCATAAAATACTTTGCTATTAAATTCACGTATCTCAAGATTAAAACCATGTTGTTCACACAAGGCTTCAATATATGAAGCCGGACCTTCAAGTTCTTTTACTACGTATATAATTGTAATCTTGATTGTATACTATTGTGACCGCATATGTAAGTTTTATTTCATGAAAAAACCGTTTTGTAGTTTATTTTTATGTATTGTGTTTGCTATCGAACCGTTAGGCTGGAAGGAAATGAATGCGAAATGAATTGGGATGCTCGTGATGAAAGCGGAGCCACTCATTTTCATCACCCTCACGCAGGCTTCGAATGAGCATGTCGCGATCGTTTCGGTCCATCTCATCGGTATCATAGTACTCACTGCCTACGTAATGTAGTCCGAGCGGACCAAACTTATCCATGAGTTCGTCGTGCGTCTCGACGTCCATAGAGTATACGAACTCACGCAGCTTTGTAGGATCACGGTGATCATACCGGCATCCGCCATCGTCTGGGCACTTGTTCGACTCTGGATCTGCTTCCAAGGCACGGCACCGACGACCCATCTTAAAGTGAGTGCATGCCTCATGGCGAAACTTGCAGTTGTTCCACGGACATGCGTTTCCACGACGGCATCGAGGCATCGGGCGATCAGCCTTTGGCAAAGGAATGAAATCGGGCTCCTTTTGGGCCTCGATCTTATTCACATGCACAATCTCCTTTGGCACGCTGCTCTTCACTTCAAGAGTGAATGAAACAACACGGCCATCAAGGAGATAATCACCCCACGCGAAATCGTTAGGAAGAGTAAAGTTGATTGACATTCTTGTAGTATGCTATCCTCTTGCTTGGCACTATACAATCCGTTTTCGTCAAGCCTCTAGACATGCGTTTTCCTAGTTTACTTTCGATATACAACAACTAATAAATGGGCGATTCTGAATTTGCAAAGATACATCTTCGTGAGCATTTGTCGACACTGCTGATTCCGCCAGTGTCCCAAGGATTCTGGAGCATCTCGAACTCAGCTCGTGAGCTATGTGAACGCAATGGTCAACTTGACCAGATTCTGCGAACCTTTCAAAACATGCTTACTCGCATTCCTGAGTGGTCCGATACAACGCTATCTACAGAAGTAGATCGTATCACAAAGGTCGCCAAGTGCTCCTATATGGATGATCTCCTTATGGGAGTTTTTCTAGCCTATATGAAATCATTTGCATCCCTACATTACCGTGGGTCCTCTAAGGAAATTAAGATTGATTTTGAGAGACCTAGCTTGGCCAAGTTCATTCACGAACTCTACAAGCATTCGGCCCGTAAGCTATGGCAGGTTGCCTATTTATTCAAGTCGGTAGGTGTAACTTCTGAACAGCAGGCTCGGAATCGTCAGGAGGTAGAGAAGCACATTTCGGATTGCATGGAGCAAGTAATTCGATCATTTTTACCTTGGGAAGCGATCGCCAAGCAGTATTTTATGCAGGAACAAGTGGAGGAGCCGATTCATGAAACGACTGCTGCGCCTGCGCCTGTTCTTGAAGAGAAGCGAAATGTTTCATTCGAACCGGAATCTGATGAGGATAGCGAAGATGAAGAAGAAGCCATGCCAACACTTACAATGAGCGACGAGGCTGCAGAGTTGTCTGTTGAGAATTTGGATATTGCAAAGGAGGAGGATGAAACTCCAGAAGACGAAACTGTAAACCTCGATGCCACAACAAGTGAGGAAACGCTCGTTCTAAACTTGTAGATATTCACTGATTGTGCGAATAAATGTATACTCTGATTATTGCATCCGTAGCAGTGGCTCTTGTTTCCTTCATCATATATGCTCTGGAACGCAAGTCTAAGAGCGAACCGATTGTATGGGAACATGCAGCGAAGATATCCGTGGTCGGGGGATTACTCACAGCAGGTGTTGTATTTTCAACAACTGCTGATCTAATACCTGAAATTGTAACTGAAACAGTTCCTAGCGTAGCCGCAACCGCATCCGCTGTTCAGGAAATGTTCGTAGGTGCCCCTAGTTTTTAACCTTCAATCGAACATACTTGTTGCCCAATTGGAATAGACTTTACAATGTATGACTTGAATGTATCCAGTTCCTTCTTCGGAACTGCATTCTTACAGTATCGAGCAATCGCCTTATACAAATGAAATGAATGATAACGGTCATGGCGAGGAACTACATGTCCAAATAAGATCGACTTCTTATCCTCGGTAGTCATCCATTTCAGAAAGAGTCCAAAGAGAGGATTTGCAATATAGTCAGAGTGTTTCGGTCCCAATGGAAATAGGTCCCAAAACATAGATGTCGCAAGACGACATAAATCAAATGATGCATTCGGTTTTACAGTTTCAAACTTTTGAACATAATAGGGTTCCGTATTGTATTGCCCACCTGCTTCTTCATCCAGTGAAAAATGATCACTCATGAAGAATCTAGCATCCTTCATTCCCTGCAGCTTTACCGAGCCAGTCCCTCGCTCGAAATCAATGATCTTGATAAGATAGCCGTAGGTTGGAACTTTGTAAAATTGTCCACCCAAAGTATAGTATAAAAATTCGTCTGATGTAGACACATACATAATATTGTTTGCATGAAGATCGTTATGAACAAATCCAAAGTTACGCTGAGCAAATGCTAATGCAAAGATTACCTGAGACATCCATGCAAGATGCTTCACTGGATCTGGGTTTGCCATACAAAGACTATAGAATGTGTCTACACATTTCTCCATCACTGTAATTTGAACTGGCACATTGCTGAATGTAGCCCATGCGAATGGCTCTTCATTATCTTCATCATTTACATCTGTATCCTCTATATCATCATCCTCGCAGTCGCAGGAACGAACATCAAATAAATAGGATGTAGATACGGATGAACTATCTGATTCATTATCATCATCTGCAGGTTCCTGAAGCACATGCTCGATATCACCTACTGTAACATGAACGGATTCAATTGGTAGTTCTTCAATTCCTTCCAATGTGGTATCTTCTCCAAATTCAAGGCCTAGTTTTGCAGTGCGAGTATGTTTAAAATTTGAAGAATTTTGGACATGGTCTGCTACACGCAGGTGAAACATCTTTCCAATGTTTTGAGAGAACCATGTTCGTTCGCTTAGTTCTTCATAATCATCAGAAATATCAATTGTATGTGATGCAGATGTTCCTGAAAATATACCGTATACTTTGGGAAAATTAGGGCATCCACTTTCGCTTAGAAGTCCAGCAAATAGAGAACCTAGATATACCGAGTTATTTGGATCCTGTAGCTTATGATACATCTTTGAAGCCTGTTCATGCGTAGATGGAAGTCCAATCTTGCCATATTCTTCCTGTATCCACTTGAATGGACTCAAAATCATACTCACTTTCTTATGGACTTGTATAGAACCTCTAGATGTTTGAATCTGGTCTTTTGCAAGAATAGATTGAACTTGGTCCGTAAATTGAATTCCATAGCTTAGCGGATTTTCCAATTCATTGGTCTTGAACAGTTTTTCCAATGTTGGAAAAAATGGCTGGATGTTCTGAATGCCCCAGTGAGTATCTGCCTGCTTCTGGAGTTCAGAAAGAGGATACTTATGAACATGTAGAGAAATGGAATTTGTTCGAAGGTCACTCGTTGGCTTCTTTCCCATATTATACAAGCGTGTCAAAGGAACAATCAAAATCCTCACGCAGTAAAGTTAAGAATGAACTTCCAGATCAAGAAGTTTAATATGGATATGATTGTAGATCGGTGTGCAGTTGATTCACACAAGTCACCAATGATTGTTCTCATTGGAAAGAAGGATACAGGGAAATCTTTCTTAGTGAAAGATATTCTATCCAATACTCAGGCATGTTTTCCAATTGGAACTGTTATTTCAGGAACAGAAGTAGCAAATCCATTCTTTCAAGATATGGTCCCATCCAAGCTGATTCATGACAAGTATAAGCCAGATATTGTGATGAATGCAATCAAGCGTCAGCTATCCGTAAAACAGACGCGTGAACATGAAAAGAGATCTCGTGGTGGTAACTCCAATATAGATCCGCGTGCATTTTTAATTCTTGACGATTGCCTATATGATGCCACATGGATTCGTGAAGAATCGACTCGGTATATTTTTATGAATGGCCGCCATATTGATATGGTAACTCTCATTACTATGCAGTATCCTTTAGGAGTAACACCCAACCTTCGAACAAATATTGATTTTGTATTTATTCTGCGTGAAACCGGTATTGGAAACCGCAGACGAATTTATGAAAACTTCGCAGGTATGTTTCCAACCTTCGAAATGTTCTGTCAATTCATGGATCAATGCACCGAGAACTACGAGTGCTTAGTCATTTGCAACGGTGTTCAATCTAATAAGCTAGAAGACCAAGTATTCTGGTATAAGGCAAGTGCTCATCCCCCCTTTCGAATGTGCGATGATTCTCTCTGGACCGATAACAAACCATTTACTAGCTCTATGCTCGCACAAGATGAATTCAATCCCGAAGCCATGCGCAAAAAGAACTCAGGTCCTTGGGTGAACGTGAAGAAATCCGCATAATCTACTTACGATGCCGACGTGTCTTCCGCCCACCCTTACGATGCTTGCGAGTATGACGGCGTCTCTTACGTCCACCATCCACATCCATTGCAGTTGAAGAGCTCGGCTCCGCCGGAGAGGAGCCCATCTTTCCGAACATAGACGTTAGATCATCCACATCCTTCTTCGTCTTCTTCGC
>Ga0214164_1001037_pt1 | contig 16716 bp, 9 predicted proteins | sample TroBogepilimnion_13_FD_153003 | JGI IMG/M metagenome (GOLD analysis project Ga0214164, IMG submission 153003) | Freshwater microbial communities from Trout Bog Lake, WI - Practice 03JUN2009 epilimnion v4 | ecosystem: Environmental > Aquatic > Freshwater > Lake > Epilimnion/Euphotic zone ...
AAGGGCGGTACAAATGCTCCGTCGAACTTGAAACTCAAAAGCCCAAGTGCCAACCGATCTTTTAGTAGAAACAGTGATCACACGGTCAAAAAGAACAAACCCAAGAAATGACTTTAGCTACATACAACTGGCCCCGACCACACGGATACACTCCGTTTGCCCATCAAGTTCAAACTGCAGATTTCTTGACTAAACACCGAAAGGCGTTCTGCTTCAATGAGCAGGGTACAGGTAAGACTGCGTCAGTTATTTGGGCAACCGACTACCTCATGACACGGGGTATCTTGAAGCGGGTCTTGATTGTTTGTCCACTCTCGGTGATGAAGGCCGCATGGCAGGAAGACTTGTTTAAGTTTGCCATACACCGCAGAGTCAGCGTTGCGCATGGAAGTGCGAGCAAACGCAAAGAGATTATTCTTGGTGGTGCTGAGTATGTCATCATCAACTTTGACGGCGTTGAAATTGTTAAGCAAGAGATCATTCAAGGTGAGTTTGATTTGATCGTGGTTGACGAAGCGTCAGCCTACAAGAATGCGCAGACCAAACGATGGAAAGCGATGAGGGATTTGGGTAAACATGTGTTTGGCTTGTGGATGTTGACAGGAACGCCAGCCGCTCAAAGCCCTGCGGATGCTTACGGATTGGCAAAGCTCGTGAACCCCAAGGGTGTACCGATGTTCTTTGGTCAGTTCAAAGATACAGTCATGGTGAAGGTCAGTGAATTCCGGTGGATACCTAGACCGACTGCCGACAAGGTTGTGCACCAAGTTCTTCAGCCCGCCATCAGGTTTGAGAAAGCTCAATGTCTGGATCTGCCACCGCTTACATATATCGATCGAGATGCACCGCTTACGCCGCAGCAGTCGGTGTACTACAAGAAACTGAAGAGTCAGATGTTGATCGAAGCAGCCGGTGAAGAAGTCAGTGCCGTCAACGCCGCATCAATGTTGACTAAATTACTGCAGATTTCATGCGGTTCAGTGTACACAGACACTGGAGAGGTGGTTGACTTTGACGTATCGAGTCGGATGAAAGTGGTCAAGGAAGTGATTGACGAGTCGAGCCACAAGGTTTTGATCTTTGTACCGTTTAATCATACGATTGATTTGTTAACCAAATACCTAACTAAGCAAGGTATTACGAACGATATTATTAATGGCAACGTGAGCGCCAATAGACGTGCAGAGATTGTCAGAGAGTTCCAAAGCAATGCAGAGCCAAAGGTACTTGTCATTCAGCCACAAGCCGCATCTCATGGTTTAACCTTAACTGCCGCAAACACAATCATATGGTATGCTCCATGCACGAGTGTTGAAACGTATCTTCAAGCAAACGCAAGGATCGATAGACCCGGACAGAAGAATCCGATGACGATCGTACACGTAAGAGGTAGCGCTGTTGAAACTAAGCTCTATCAAATGTTGCGCAACAAGATCACCGACCACTCTAAAATAATTGATCTTTATAAAGAAGAAATTTTACAAGAAGACTTGACAATGTCTAATCAAGACATATAATATCAAGACCATAACAAAGAAAGGAACTAAATTATGGACGATACTGTTCAGGAAGAAAGACCCCCCGTCGATGTTGACAAACTTGCACAAGCGTATATCAAAATGCGTGATGCACGTTCTGTTATCAAGCGGGAGTGGGAAGAGAAAGATAAAGAGATCCAAGCACAGATGGATCTGATCGAGCAAGCACTGCTTGATCTTTGCAAAGACCTAAACACCAACACACTTGGCACAAGTCACGGCACTGTTATTCGTTCGGTTAAGTCACGGTACTGGACGAATGACTGGGATTCTATGTATCGGTTCATCAAAGAACATGGTGCGTACGGCCTATTGGAGAAACGAATTCAGCAAACGCATATGAAAGAGTTTCTACAAGAGAATCCTGATGTTTACCCCGAAGGGTTGAATGTTGAGAATCAGTTTACCGTGGTTGTTAGACGTAAAAAGGAAGAATGAAATGAGTAACGTAGCATTATTTAACCAAGACTTACCCGACTTTCTGCAATCTGCACCAGTCAGTGAGTTAACCAAAAACTTGGCCGGTAAATCCGGCGTCCCTCGCATTGTGCCTAAGAACGGAATCTTCCGTAAGATGCTCGGCACTGATGAGCAAGGCAAAGTTAAAGGCGATTTGGAAGTTGTGATCATCAACGCTTCACCAAAAGTGGGACGTATTTTCTATGCGAAAGCATGGAATCCTGAGTCAGAGCCAACATCTCCCGACTGCTTTTCCAACGACGGTCAAACACCCGACAAAGGTTCAACCAACCCACAATCTGAGCGTTGCGATTCTTGTCCCAATAACATCAAAGGTTCAGGTCAAGGCACATCCAAGGCTTGCAGATACACACGCCGTATCGCAGTGGTTCTTGAAGAAGACTTTGGTACTTCACTAGAAGGCCGAGTCTATCAAATGAACTTGGCATCCAAGTCTTTGTTTGGCGAGAGCGTCGGAGACAACAAGTTTGTTTTTGAAGACTACACAAAACATTTGGCAAACAACGGCAAGAGCATCGAGCACATTGTCACCTCGTTGAGCTTCAATGAGAACAACGACAATCAATCTATTTTGTTCACGCCTATGCGCTATATCACTAAAGATATTCACGCAGTCACAAGTAAGGCCGCCGCTAAACCCGAAGTGCAGAAGATGGTCATCATGACGCCATACGAAGCACAGGCAAGTGGTATGAAACCTTTGGCTAAACCCGAAGTCAAAGCTGAGCCCAAATCCGAAGTGGTGGAGGAGCCAGTCAAACGACCCAAGGCAGAAGCCCCAACAGTTGCGCCCAAGAAAGACTTGGACGATGTTCTTAAAGCATGGAGTGAGGAGTAATTATGAGCTACGGCTACAGTCAACGTTTAATTGAAGCGAATAAAGTAGCGGGTGATTCGTTGGGTGTAGCCCTTGGCCGTCTATGTATTGAACGGGACATATCGGTTAATCATGTTTCTAATGATCTAGGTGTGAGTCGTGCCACGATTTACAATTGGTTTTGGGGCCTAACAATCCCTGCTAAGAAATACGAAGAGTCGATTGCCACGTTTATGCGTCAGCACAAGAAACGGAAGTAAACATGTTCGATCTACTGAATGCTGTTCTACCAGCAGAGGGTAGGTACTGCGTGTTCGGTTTGGGCAAGTTCCCAGATCAACGCTTTTGCGATACACGTGCTGAAGTCGAAGCAATAGCCCAAGAATTCGTCAAGAACAACGTCAATGCTTTTTATGGTTGTGCCAAGTATGGGGAGCAAAATAACCGCACCCATGCCAACGCTAAATACTTTAGGGCATTGTGGATTGACGTCGATTGTGGTGAAGCTAAAGCGGCTGAAGGCAAGGGCTACCGCACCCAAGCAGAAGGGTTGAAGAAGTTCAAAGAGTTTTGCAAAACTGTTAAGTTACCCGCACCGGTCATTGTTGATTCAGGCTACGGCATCCATGCCTATTGGCTACTAGAAGAAACAATTGAGCGTCGTGAGTGGGAGCCATTGGCCGACAGGCTTCATGAGTTGTGCAAAGAGAATGAATTCATAGTTGACCCTGCTGTTTTTGAAGCATCACGAGTACTGAGGATACCCGGGACTTTTAACTTCAAAGGCGATACACCTGTTGAAGTAAGAGTAATCAACGAAGTTTCTGAACGTATTCCCTACGCTCAGATGAAAGAACTACTCGGCGCACCCGAGCCTAAAGAACTACCGCCTGACTTTATCCCCAAGGGCTTGAGCCCCCTGATGAGCCAGTTGGTATCGAATCGAGTCAAACGGTTCAAGACAATCATGATGAAGTCGGTTGAGGGTAAAGGCTGTGCACAGTTACTGCACTGCTTCCAAAACCAAGACACGATTGAATATAACCTTTGGCGCAGCGCGTTATCGATTGCTGCTTTCTGCGTAGACAGAGACACCGCTATCCACAAGATATCGAAGAATCACCCTGATTATGATGAACGGGAAACTGAACGCAAAGCCGACAACTTAGTCGCTACCGGAGCCCCGCATCATTGCCTAACATTTGAAAAGAACAACAAAGGATTTTGTGATGGATGCACACACCGTGGAAAGATTAAGTCGCCTATTGTATTGGGCGAAGAGATTGCTGAAGCTGATGACGAAGACAATACCATCGAAGTTGAAACCGAAGAAGGCATCGTAGAGACGCACAACATACCGGAGTACCCATTCCCATTTTTCCGTGGTAAGAACGGTGGCATTTATCGCCGAGGCGATGACGAAGAGGATGAAGTCGTCCAAGTGTACGAGCATGACTTGTACGTATTAAAGCGACTGGTTGATCCTGATGCTGGCGAAGTTGCACTTATTAAACTGCACCTACCGAGGGATGGAGTAAAAGAGTTTGTGGTTCCCTTGACCTCGATCACGGTTAAGGAAGAACTCAGAAAAACATTGGCGCACTACGGTGTGGTCTTGTTTACCAAGCAATTAGACCAAATGTACATCTACATGATGACATTTATTAAGAACATGCAAGTAGAAAGAAGAGCAGATATTATGAGAACACAATTTGGTTGGGCTGATAATGACAGCAAGTTCATCATTGGCGAGCGTGAGATTACCAAAGACGGCGTGTTTTATAGCCCGCCATCCATCGCTACACGGGGTATCGTGGAGCACATTCACCCCAAAGGTACATTTGAGAAGTGGAAGCAAGTATTTAATATGTACGGCCGACCCGGTCTCGAGCCCCATGCATTTGCCGCATTGACTGCGTTTGGTTCGCCCTTGCTGAAGTTCACCGGCATGAGCGGTGCGATCATTAACTTAATCCATGAGAAATCAGGGTCAGGCAAGTCAACGGCTTTGTTTATGTGTAACAGCGTATACGGACATCCTGTTAAGCTGGCGTCGCAGTGGAAGGATACTGCTCAGTCCAAGATGCACCGACTGGGTATCATGAACAACCTGCCCAACACGATTGACGAGATTACAAACACGTCACCCGCAGAGTTCTCTGACTTGGCTTACAGTATTTCTCAAGGCCGTGGCAAGGACAAGATGAAGGCACAGACGAATGAGATGCGCATCAATAACACGGTGTGGAACAACATGACTTTGGCTTCATCCAACGCTAGCTTCTATCAGAAACTTGGGGCGTTAAAGAATTCACCCGACGGTGAGTCCATGCGTTTGATTGAGTACAAGATTGAGCCTAACAACATCCTCGATATAGCCGTCGCCAAAGAGATGTTTGATCATCAGCTTAGAGAAAACTATGGCCATGCCGGTGAAATTTACTGCCAGTGGCTTGTGAATAATCTTGAAGAAGCCAAGTCTTTGATTCGGGAAGTCCAAGCAAGGATCGACAAGGAAGTTCAGTTCACCGCACGTGAGCGTTTTTGGTCTGCAGTTTGTGCCTGTAACATCGCCGGTGGGCTGATCGCCAAGAGCCTAGGGCTGCACGACTACGACATGAAACTTGTGTACAAGTGGCTGGTTAAAATGCTCGGCGAAATGCGTGAAGACGTTAAACCCCCAGCAGATGTACCGTTCACAATCTTGGGTGACTATATCAACTCTCACGTGGCTAATACTTTGGTTGTAAATGGGGAAGTTGATTCACGCAGCGGGCTAAGCACTATGCCTATGCTAGAACCTAGAAACGAACTATTAATCCGTTACGAACCGGACAACAAAATACTTTATGTGGTCGCTAAACCATTTAGAGATTACTGTGTGCGTAACCAAATTAACCATAAAGAACTACTTATCAAGCTGAAAGAGGTAGGTATTTATAAAGAAACCATGAATAAACGCATGGCCAAGGGCATGAAGGTTGTGTCTCCTGCCGTACGGGTATTGATGTTTGATGCTTCAACCACTGAGTTTTTACAAATCGAACCCAATGAAAATAGAAACGGTGAGTTATCAGATAAACTGGAAACGGTTTAAAAAGGGAACTTCTTTCTTTGTACCCTGCATCGACCCAAAGGCCGCACGTAAATCATTGCACGTGGTTACAAAGCGGCTAAATATCGACACGATCTCAAAATGTGTCGTCGAGGATGGGATAAGAGGATTGCGGGTCTGGCGTGTTTGAACTACAATAGACCCATCGGCTTCCTGCAGTTGCCGATTTCTGAAGAAAGTTAGTTCCTTTCTTTGCACTTAAAACCCCGCCTATGTGCGGGGTCTTTTTATGGGTTAGGGCTAACCCTGTGTGATGGCCCGAGAACCTGCCCTGCCATTGGCATATTCTTCTCGTTGAGCTGAGCACCTCTCCAATTAAGCCCCAAGGCATCCATCTTAGATTTGTAAGATGCATCAATGCTGTCGATTGTGATGGCACTGTCTGGGTATGTGGCCGAGTACTTCTTATTGAACTCACCCATTTGCTTAGCAGCCTTTTGGATATTAGCCTTGTTGTTCTTCACCAAGGCATCCGTCATGCTGATTATTACTTTGGATCTTTCACTCTCACGCTCTTTATCTAGTTGATACCACATGCGGTTGGCATCCTGCAATTCCTCTAAGCGTATAGGACGTAGGCCGATTGCTTGGCCCAGAATCTCACCACGTCTAAAGTCTTTGTCAGTACGTGTAGCACCCGGAGGTGTCATGATTGTTTGATTGTATTTGGTTGTCTCACCTTGCGTTGAATAACGGTAGGCTTGTAACAAGTGCCGCATAGACGCTGCAGGGTAAAGTTTCTCAATACCTTTTAAGTATTCACCGTCGGACAAATGCTGGAGACCTTGCGCCATGGATTGAACCATAGACGGTACAGGCGGCAGAATAGCCGTCAAGTAATTCACAATCTGATCCCGCATGGTGCGGCCTTCAACCACACTGCTGGGGTTAAAGAATATATCGGACATATTGGTGTGGCTACCGATGTCGAGCCCACTGAATGCGTTGACTGGGCCATCTCTAACGATTGAGCCTAAGTCGCTATTACCAATCCTAACGTCAGCCAAGTTCTTGAGCCAGTTGTGCTTGTACCATTCAAACCCTTCTAGCTGGCGCATATCGGCGGGTAACTTATCTCTTTCTCTGTTGTAGAGTGCGCTGAGGAAACCAATCAGCAAGGATCCACCAGCCATGTTGGTCACACCGCCGAGAGTCCATGAAGTAAACATGGAGCCAAAGAACGCACGCATTGCTTCGGCGCGAGTGCTGTCATCCAAAGGCTTGACCATGCCGATCAAGTTTCTGAGTTGGAACTGCAGAATGTTGAGTTTGTATACCGCAAACTGGAACATCAAGCGACCGCCAGTTGACTTAAGGAACGATGGACGGTTAGCAGGATTGTAGTTAAATAATGATTGACGCACATCTTTAGCGGCCTGAGCCACTAGATCATCCATGTGGTCTTTAACAAACTGATGCTCTGCCGCATGTTTTTCCTCATCGGTCTTCAATGCTTTGTATCTAGGGCTATTTTTAAGACCATTTAAGAGTTTTTCCCTACCCAATCTAAACGATGAGTAATAAATCATTTCACGAGAGATACGCTCGGACGCATGGATGATATCAAACGTTGCCAAAGTACCAATCGTTTTGGCAGTGCGCAATGCCTTGTCAAGATCGCTATCGCTGGGAGTCTCAGCCCTGTGGAATAGATTTCTGATCGCAGTGTTCTCGCTAACCCCAAGGTTAACCATTTGATTCAGAGCCATGCGCTCTTCTTTTTTCCTATTTGCTACGTCAGGTGCATCGTCCTCATTTTCTTGCACGGTATTGAGTATGGTCGGCATAGTCCAGCCACCATCTTTATTGCGAACTCCGGTTAGACCAAACACTTTCATCGACCTACCAAGTTCAGCAGCGGCAGCGGCAGGAGAATGCTTCTTCGATAGTTGTGGTAAGCCGACTTCGTATGCACTCAATACGTTAGTAATTGCAGTAGCTTGAGATAGATAATATATCGACGACAAGTTGGTGAAGAACCGAGCAACCGTGCTGATTTTGCCTTCCTTCTCAGGAGTCATTGCGTTCGTAACCCGTTGATCCATCTGCTTAACGTATGGAGTCAACTCAAGCTGATCCTTGGTGTTTGCTCTAGCCGCAGACACAGCCAACCGAGCTGCTCGGCCATATTTCAGCCTTGGAATCTGCAATGAGAACTTACTGCCTTGGATGGCCAGCCCTTGCAAAAGATCAACGTTGTATCCGGGTATTGTCTTACGGTTAATAAAGTTCTTGCGGATGCTGTTCTCAGGTTGTAGATGCAGCCACATTTGGAAGATATCTTCTTTGATCGCTTCTTGGTAAGACTTGTTGCGGATTGGGTCGCCCGTGTTAAAACTTGACTTATCAATCAATGTGAAGATGCGCTGAAGCAGTGGGCTTGTTTCCAATGTGTCTTTGCGCAAAGAGGCTAAGTCATTACCTTGGCGAACATCACCATCTTTTATAAGTTGGTCAACTGTTTTATTCTTTTCCTTGGCAAAGAACTCCAATAGCTTTCTGCGGTCGGCTTGGGTTTTAGCAGTCCAAAAACCACCGCTTTTTTCAGCCACCCAGAATTGGCCATTTTGATCACGCAACAAAGGCACATAGGAGTCAATTCTGTTTTGTGAATTGATTGTAGCCCGCACTTGATCGAGCACGTGGCTTGTTTCTGAGCTGTCTCCGCCGAGAGCTTGCAGATTCTGTTCTAAGATTAACCCCATGTAATCAAACATGCGGGCGTAGTACCTTGTGAGTTTCTTAAATGCAGGCTGACCTTTTGGCCCAAGTGCATTCCATGCGTTTTTAACGTTTTGCGCCCCAGTTGTTTCTGGGTTAATGCCCTGCACAGCAAATGTAAACTGAGTCCATTCTTTTTTCAGTTCGTCATCGTCACCTAGGTCATTCTCAATTGATTCAATTAGGTTTGACACGTCGGACATCATTTGTTTCTGCATGCCACCCATGCGCTCTAAGTGCATGTTGGCGTCTTTCAAAGACTGTATACCGGATACTTCAGCCACAAAGTCGGTCGTGGGGTAGTTAAGGATAAAGTCCTTGTTGGCATAATTCATATCCTTGAATCCGTACTTAAACGCACCCAAAGCCTTAGATGGATTCTTTATAATTTGAATGGCTTGATTGGCCTTGAGAATCTCCGCACCTGTATTGCTACGGTCGTAGATCTTTGTTTGCGCTTCAAATTGCTGGGTATCACGCTTGGCTTCATCAGCCGCATTCTGTTGTGTCGGCAATGCCGACTTCAATGGTGGCATACCGTACTCCACCAAACGCATCAGTGGAGTTTTCTTGGCATCAAGGATCTTGTCGGTGACATCAACCAAATCGTGCAGTGCGCTGTAATTATCCTTGCCGATATTAAAGAGGTTTAGGATTTTGCGAACGAATTCACCAAAGGCGCTTTTCTCTGCTTTAGTAGATGGAATGATTTCCAAGAAGTTTTGGAACGTAGGGTCGGTCAAACCATAAGCCAAGAACTCTTGGGGTTCATCAAAAATTTTGTAGTAGGGCGTGCCGTCATCGTGGAACTCTAATGTAGATTCCACCACTTGCTTGAGCTCTTTGGATACCAAACCCCTGCGGTCTAAGGCATCGTATATCTTAGATGCACGCATACCAAGATTGGTTAAATCCCGTACAAACCCAGTGAGTTTGGCGTCGCTTAATCCTTTGTGCAGAGCATTGAGACCAAGCACAATCTTTTGATTGGTTGCAGCATGGAGCAATTCATGCAGCACAGTGATGTTGTTGATACCATGGTCATTGCCGTAGCTATCGCCTTTGAGGTATACCGTGTTGGTATCGGGCATGTACAAGCCACGAGCCGCATCAAAGTCTTGTATATGTTGCTGGAGTTCTTCAGGTAACTCTTGGCCAACCTCAATGACATGGATCTTAACCCCGTTGACAAACCCACGAATTCTGCCAGCAATCAGTTTCTCAAATATGGTTCCGGTTTTCATGATGCGAGCCAACGCTTGGGCCGCATTTGGAACTCTGCTGAAACTTCTGTCTGCTTTGCCGACTGGACTGCTAGACTGCTTCAATGGTTTCTGAGCAATCTTCAAACCCGCATCAATGTCGCTCTTTTCTTTTTCCGTAATTGATGGATGAGCCAGAGCAGACTTAACACGCTTCCATGCTTCAGTACCCCTAATCTTGGGGTTGTTGAAATGCATCAGCAGTTCTCTAATGATCGCTCTTTTTTTAGCGGCATGTGCTGCGACCATTTCTTTAGCTGCATCTTCATCTGCAGCTTCCGACGTATCAACAGGCTGAGCAAGTTGGTCTAAAAGAGGCAATGCCTTCTTGACTGTGTAGTTGGCTTTATCAGTAGCGGCCCGAGTTTCCTTAGCTGTCGCAGCTTTTTTGTCCTTTACTTCCGCAGGTGCTGCTGGTCTTCCGGCGGCTGATTTTGTTTTCTGTTCTTGCGGTTTTGCTTGGACGGTTTCAAGGGTCGAAGGGCCACTGGGTTCTCCTGTTGTTAAAGCTTTCTGAGTTTCTTCGGGTGTTTTGGGTTGCTCTTTAGTTTCAGTTGGGGTTATCTCCCCAGTTTCCTGATCTACTGTAGCGGGCTTCGCTTCTTCTCCAGCAACAGGCTGTCCAGCATTCGGCTCAGTAGAAACCACTCCATTTCCTGCAGGTGCTCCAGCTCCTGTGGGGGCGCCTCCGGCAGAGGGTTCGCTAGGTGTTGTAGTGCTAACTCCACTTGGTGTACTGACAGGTTGTCCAGCATTTTCAGTTCCTTTTACTTCTCTTTCAGCTAATACTTGGGCATCCTCTTCTGGGATACCGCTCTTTACATGTTCTTCAGTAAGCTGTTTAATCTGTGTTGCTTGATCTACTGCAGGGGCTGGTGCTGGTGTTTCTGTAGTAGTCGTAGGTTTTAATTCTTCGCTTGGTCTAACTTCACCGATTGGCCCTAAATCAGTTGGTGTAGTGACAGCAGCGGCTGGTGCATTGATATTGGTCTCGCCGTATCCTTTTTGATACGTAGCGTTTTGCACACCATAGTTTGGTGCAGGGGCTGGTGGGGCAGCTCCCTCTTTCTTAGGCGTTGGAACCAAAAACCCCTTTTGCTCAGCAATATCTTGTGCGCTAAGTTGTTGTTCTGGCGCTGTTGGCGCCGCCGCAGATGTGGCTTTTTGAACTGCTTTATTTATCGCAGCCCCACCCATCGTCATTGCTCCGCCTTGGGCAACCGTGGCCAACATTGTGTCAACCGCACCTTTGAGGAACCCTTTGAAGTCCATATCGGGGTTTAAACCCAGAACCTTATCCACTGCGGATTGGCCAGCATATGTAAACTCTTCACCGGGGATTTCACGTGCTAATGCTTTGGTGTAGTAAGCAACTAACTCGCTAGTGGGCATTCCTTTAGTAGAAGCACGAATGGCTTTCATTTCTGAGCCGAGTCCAGCCTTTTCACCAAGCACTTCAAATGCGGCATTAAGGGTAGAACGGATTGTGCTGTCTTCTACACTCAGACCGTTTCGGCGAGCTTCTTCATAGTTCTGACCAAATGAGTTGGAGAACATTGGCATCAGTACCGCAGCCTCAGAACCTGTGGCAACACCTGCTATTAAATAAGGCAATTGCTGGGCAATCGAAGAAATTGCGCCCTCAACAATTTGTAAGGGTTTGTACTTATTCTCCCCCATGCCTTGGAGGTTTTCGTTAAGCGTGTCTAGCCGATTCTTGGTGTTCGACATGTCAAGGCCGAGCATGTCCCCAAGGAATAAATGAGTACCCCTAACAGCTTGCTCACTACCAATAAGCGCTTGCTTGCCACCACGTTGCAAAGCATTGATCGTCTGTTCAATTGGTGTAGCGTTATCAGGCAGTTTGTATTCTTCGCCTTCTATGACTGACTGCGGTGTTTCTTTTGCTTCCGCTAGACCGGGGCCAATTTGACCTCTTCGTGCTTGTCTTTCTGCTTCCCCTTCGGCAGTTTCTGCACTGTAACCTTTATCCATGAAACGTTTTGTTTGCGCTTCAAGCCTAGGGTCAAATGTCTTTTTCTCAGTTTCAGTTTTAAGAGCGTCGTAATTTTTATAACGTTGCTGAATTAATTTAGCCGCACGGCCATAAGCATCCGTGCGTTTGGCAAGATTATCCAATGCGGCTTGGCGTTCTTCTTCAGGTAAAGCATTAAGTTTAGCTTCTATACCATTGGTAAACTTAGGATTAAGTACAAACTTATCTTCAGTCGGTGCAGTGGGAGGAAGCTGTTTACCCTGCAATACACTTACAGGTTTAGGCTGTGCAACGTTGGTAATCTCAGTACCAAGACTTTCCCCCATGGGGGAGCCAAGATCAGCTAATGGGGCTGATGTGGGTGTCGGTGCAGCTACGGGTGCGCTGGCTTTAACAATTGGGGCTGGCGCAGTAGCTTCTTCGATAGGTACAAACTTAGGCCCAGTGCTCTCTTCAAGGGGCACAAATTTAGGCCCCGTGGTAGTTGGCTGTTCTGCTGCATCCTCAATAGGTACAAAGCGCATAATTAATCCCGCATATAGCCGATTACTTTACCATCTTTCAGCACTTCTTGCCCTTTACCTTCAACATGTTTTCCTAATGTTGTACCGGGGGGCTGAGCAGAATTAGCCCCTCCCCCAGTACTGCCACCACTTGATGTTGCAGAAGGCATAGCACCGGCCATATATTTCTCTATGTACGCATGCTCTTCATCTTCAGTCATCGGGGCTTGACTATTTATTGATCGGTTCAATTTTTCTTTCTGCAATGCAGTCATTGCATCTTTGTGCGAACGTGCAAATACTCCGGTTAGTGCGCCTTGTTGTTTGCCCGTTTGGTACTGTCTTAAAGCTTCGGCATTTATTCTGTCATCGTCCCATGCGGGGTCATCTTTATGTTGATGTTTTAAGTCTTTGGCAAAGATTGCAATACCCTCGGCTTGATCTTTAAGCGGCTTTGTTTTATCAGCAGCGGCGAGTCTAGATCTAGCATTAATATCTGCGGCGTTCTCAGTAGCCTCAGCTCTACGTTCAGCAGCCTTGACTGAGCCAGCGGTTGTAGCTAAATGGCCGACCAATGTGGCTTTGGATACTTGTAAGTCTTTGGCGATCTTATCAAGTTCAGCCTGAGCCTTCTGAATACCCTGTACGTCGTTATTGGCAGTGGCACGTTGTAATTCTTCGACTGTATTTCTGGCATCAGCCATCGTGGATTTTTGTTTGATTTCAGCCGTAGACAACGCCATCTGCTGACCAAATTGAGATTCTTGACCTTGATCGATTGCACTACCCAGTTGGCCTAAGAAAAAGCCAAGACCTCTTTGCCCTGTAACTTGACCTGCTTGTGTCAATGCTTTGAATAATGCAGGGAGACCTTGCTGTTGCTGGAGATGCTCTCTTTGGGCAAGAAATTGTTTCTGTTGTAGATCGTTAATATCGTTTTGATCTTTAAGATAGTTAGCACCCGGTGCAACTGCCGCAGCGCTTTGTGCCCACTGAGGCATCGTCTTTAAGATGTCAGCTTTACTCTGCACATTTGTTGTGGGCTGATAGTTAATCAAATCCTGTGCTTGTTGTTGTGCTTGGGCTAATGCAGCATCTGCATCGTATGGTTGAACTTCTGGCGCATTAGCGGCAGGGGGATTAGCGGCAGGAGCATTCGGATCTTTTACTTGGCTATTATTGTTATCAGGTGTTGGCCCCGAGAACGCAATGATTCCACCGCCATGGAAATGCAAGTTAGATGGAACGTGCGTAATCCCACCATGAGCCATGGGCATTGTCGGTTGTTGCGGCGCTTGTTGAGCAGCCATCGCTTGTTGTTGAGCCGCAGCTTGCATCTGTGCTTGGTTTGCTTGCTGTTGACTTGGTGCTTGCACTTGTAGTGGGCCAGCTTGTGGGCCGCCCTGCGGTGCACCTTGGGGAGCGCCTTGTGGAACTGGCATTCCTTGAGCAATACCTTGGGATGGTTGGGCAGGTTTTGGCGTTAACGCAGATTGAATTCCTTCAAGCGTTTGATCAAGCACAGTGCTCTTGGCTACGTCTTTAGGATTTTTTCCTTGCTTGAGCGCCATGTCAATTTGCTGCAACTTCATCATGGCTTGAATAGGCGTAAGAGGAGAAGCAGGATTCATCCCGTGCGCCGTGGCTACCAAGTCGCCAATGGTTCTATTTAAGTCAAACATGGTTAGCCTTTAACTAAGTTTAATACCTAAGTTGCTTAGGTTTGTAGCCAATGACCCCAAACCACCTACGGCTGAAGACAATGCTTGAATACCGGTCTGTTGTGTTGGTGTGTTGGTCACTGTGGAAATTGGCAAACCTTGCAGCATGGATTGCTCAAACTGCAACTGGGTCATGGGGTAGTTACGTTGGTTCAAGAACTCATTGTAGTCGGCAGTGACCCCAGCTTGGTTGATACCTTGCTGAGTCTGGCCAATTGTGTTCATTGTATTGGCCAAAGTGTTTGCATTGGCTTGTTCTTGGTTGTATTGGCTTAGTGCTTGGTTGTATGCAGTGTTGTAACCTTGGCCGATTTGTGCGGCTTGTTGGGCTAACAGATTACCTTGGTCGATACCTTGCATTACAGCTTGGCGTGAGCCGCCGTACGCACCTGCTTGGGTTAGCTTGCTCAAATCACCCTGCTCGTTGATACCGGCGGTGTAGGCCAATTGGTTTAATTGTGGCTGAAGAGACTGCTGCAAGTATGGGTTCATGTACTGGGCAGCCATGCTAGTACCAGAAGTATCCAATTGTGCGGGCTGGCCGAATCCTGCAGTCTGTCCTTGACCGGCTTGGCTGATTAGAGATGTTTCACTGGGTACGTTGGTAGCTGCACTGGGTAGCGCAGGAGCGCCTGTATTAGTCCAACTTTGTCCAAGATTTTGAGGAAGAGTTAATCCACCAATCCCAGAGAATAAGTTTTGTTGTACGCTAGAAGGGCCAGCAGTCAAAGGCCCTTGGTAAACTTGGTAGGGTTGGTTGGCAACAGCTTGTGCTTGCCCCAACATGGTCGTGACATACGGCCCCGCCCAGTCCGACAGTGTGGAACTTGATGATCCGCCAATTGAAGGAAGCGCAGATGCTGCCGTTCCTGATGTAGCTGCCGTAGTTGTCATGATATATCCTTATGCGGGTAAATATTTTTCTGCTTTGGTATCAGCAGCGACATTTTTAGTTGTCTTTTTTCTGGCATGTTGAATACGCTCCATCATAGCGTATAACTTGCGTGCTCCAGCATCGCTAGAGCCGTTGCCAATTTCGGAAACGATGCGGGCTGGGATAACGAACTCACCGTCGGCTAACGCAGCTTTTTGATGGCCGCCTATGGTTGCTGGAATAGAGTCAGATACTCCGTCGCCTGGGCCTTTAAGCATTCTACCTCCGTCAGAATACGTACCGAGCGATCCAATCCCACCACCCTCAGCATAACCATGCATAATTCCACCCGAAGCGGCAGAAGGTGTTGGTGTAGGAGTTGGTGTGGGCGTAGGAGTTGGTGTGGGCGTAGGAGTTGGTGCAGTAGCCAACTGAGATGTGGGTTGATAAACCATAGGACTAAAGTATGTAATACCACCTTGTCCGGGTCTATAGTTAGAACCTAATTGTGCATTTGGGCCCATGGCTGCGCTATATGCTTGCTGGACTACGTTAGGATCAACATTTAACGCTGTTGCTGCTTGCTGAGGAGTAATACCGTAGCGATTCATTTGATCAGCTATTTGCGCATAGCTTAGATTACTTCCTGCGTTTTGGAAGTAATTGGCAAATTGGCTTGGAGTTATAGCGGCAGCTTGTTGTGCGGGTGTGGCGTTTGAAGGTAAATTTGCAGAGTAAGTACCGACTTGTTGTTGAGGTGTAGCGTATTGTTCTCTTGAAGCTTGGAACGTAGGTATCCCGCCTGTATATCCTTTATACGCAGCATTAGACCCGCTACCACCCAGTGCGTTATTTAAAAGAGAAGCAATCCCTGCAAGGCTGGCCAATTGCCCGGGTACACCAAGAGAGCTATTGCCGCTGAGCAAGTTTTTAATACTTGTGCCCAAATCAGTACTTGGGGTCTGCACATTTTGTGCACCTTGCGTAATATTATTTGCAGCTTGAGTCGAGGTTGATCCATCAGACCAAACAGTTGTAACAGACCCATCGCTATTTTGAATTTGATCGACAACCGATGCTTTACCCACATTTGTGTCGTTGCCGGGGTCTGAGGTACCTGTAAAGAATGAGTCTAAACTATCACCAAAACTAGCGTCCGCCATGTTATTCCCCTCTTACAATTTTCAAAATATCATTCATGGACACAGAATTGTCTGTGCCCCCTAAAAGCTTTGCCACTGGGTCTTCAGTAGTATTTTCGCCGGTTTGGTTAGATTTAGCAACTGGAAGATCTCCCCCCGAATAATCGCTTTCATCCCCTTCAGCACCGGGTTTTGTCACGCTCAATGGCTTGTATGGCTCTTCAATCAAGTGCCCATACTTGTCCACTTTTTCAAACTTAGCACCAAACTGCTTGCCGTAATAGAACACGTTGGCTAATTGAGGTAACCCCAAAGCCATAGCTGCTTGAGCCAATGATGCGTTTGGGCTAGGCACAGGAGCAGGTGCCGGTGTTAGTTTAGGTGAAGGCGTAGGTGTTGGAGTGGGCGTAGGCGTAGGCGTAGGCGTAGGCGTTGGGGTGGGCGTAGGCGTAGGCGTAGGGCTCGGAGCTGGGCTGGGAGCTGGGCTGGGAGCTGGAGATGGTGTTGGAGTGGGCGTAGGCGTAGGCGTAGGGCTCGGAGCTGGGCT
>Ga0214164_1001040_pt1 | contig 16704 bp, 14 predicted proteins | sample TroBogepilimnion_13_FD_153003 | JGI IMG/M metagenome (GOLD analysis project Ga0214164, IMG submission 153003) | Freshwater microbial communities from Trout Bog Lake, WI - Practice 03JUN2009 epilimnion v4 | ecosystem: Environmental > Aquatic > Freshwater > Lake > Epilimnion/Euphotic zone ...
GCGCGCCGCCCTGTCACGGCGGAGGTCGCGGGTTCAAGTCCCGTCCGGGTCGCAAAGGTTTTGGTGTTGTATGCAACTTTATTTGTGTGCCATACGTACTGGTGGGCAACTACTAGCAAGATCTTTGTTGGCTTGGTAGCTCAGTTGGTACGAGCGAACGACTGAAAATCGTTAGGTCGCCGGTTCGATCCCGGCCCAAGCCACTTAGTTACTGTGGAAGTTTTCCTTCAGCTAAACGCTCGGCAAGTGTTGGCGCTTGCGCATCTTTTGGAGAAACCACAACACCCGTACCACCTAGCAATTCTAAATGCCAATTAACATTCAATTCGGGATCAGTTGGTTGAATTTCGAATTCAAACTCTGGTGAATAAGGCGAACTTAGTAGATAAGAAATTGTCGTGTTGTCTTCAAGCGCGAGAAAGCCATGACCGAGTCCTGCACCAATAAATAATGCACGTCCTTCATCGCCCTTTAAATCAACGACTTCATACTTCTTAAAAGTTGGTGATTTGGGACGGATATCAACAATCACATCTTTGATCGAACCAGAGACGCATGTAATCCACTTTGCTTGACCGCGTGGTGCAATGCTGTAATGAATTCCACGAAGTGTTCCCCGTGATGAAAGCGAGATATTTGCTTGCTCGATTCCAAAGTCTCTGCCGGTGGCGTTCTTAACATCTGTTGATTTAAACCACTCGCGGAAGAATCCTCTATCGTCACTCCAAACGGGTGACTCTGCTAACCAAACTCCTTCAATACCAAGTGGTGTTAATTCCATGTACTTATCCTTCCGCCTTCACTGCAGAAATGATTGCAGGCATCGCTTCTTCAAGTGCGATTCGCCAATCTCTCAAAGGTTTAACAGTCGTCTTTGCCCATGCTTCGTGGCTCAATACAGAGTATGAGGGACGCTTTGCTGGGCGTGGATATTCACTTGAGGAAACAGGAACTACGCGATTTACATCGGCTTCTGCTAATTTGAAGATCTCCTGCGCAAACTCGAACCATGTTGCTTGACCAGAATTGGTACCGTGATAAACACCAGGTGGCGAATTGGACAGACTGAACTCCACAAGTTGTTTTGCAAGATCCGTGGCAGAAGTTGGTTGTCCCATTTGGTCACTTACAACTCGAACTTCACCATCACCATTGTTCGCTAGTCGAGTCATAGTCTTTGCAAAATTCTTGCCCCAAGGGCTATACAGCCAGGCGGTTCGAACTATCGATGAATTTGCTGGGTAATTTTCAAGAACTCGACTTTCGCCAGCGGCCTTCGTCCGCCCGTATGCAGATTGAGGATTAATGAGATCACCTATCCGCCATGGGGATTTGCCCTCACCTGAAAACACGTAATCCGTAGAAACATGAATCAGCTTGGCTCCACAGTTCTTTGCCGCCAATGCCAAATTTTCTGCTCCATCACCATTCACTCTGGAAGCCTCGAGCTCATTTGTTTCAGCTCCATCAACATCTGTCCAAGCAGCGCAATTAATTATCACTTTCGGTGACAAATCTGAGACTAAATCTTGAACAATTGGTCCCTGCGTAATATCTAAATCTTTTGAACTCCATGCATTAAACAAGAGTCCCCGCTCGCCAAGCTCTTGCGAAACCGCAATACCCAATTGCCCTGATCCACCTGTAATTAACCAAGTCATTTACAAATTAGCGATTCTTAAGTGGCTTCCACCACGCTTCATTATCTCGATACCACTGAATAGTTTCTTTGAGGCCACCTTCAAATTTAACCAGTGGTTCATAACCCAATTCTCGATTGATCTTTGTCCAATCAACGCTGTACCTAAGGTCATGACCTTTTCTATCTTCCACATACTCAATTGAAGACTCATCTGCACCCATAGCCTCAAGAATCAAACTAGTAATTTCATTATTGGTTAGCTCGCGACCGCCGCCAATGTTGTAAACCTCACCAGAACGCCCATGCATTAAAACTGAATAAATTCCTCGGCAGTGATCATCAACGTGGAGCCAATCCCGCACATTCTTTCCAGTTCCATACACAGGAACTTTCTTGCCTTCAATTAAATTTGTAATGAAAAGAGGGATTAACTTCTCGGGAAAATGGTGAGTTCCATAATTGTTGCTACAACGAGTAATAACTACATCCATACCATGAGTTCTATTGTATGAACGTGCCAGCAATTCACCACTTGCTTTACTTGCAGAATATGGAGAATTTGGTTGAAGTGGCCATTCCTCAGTCCAAGACCCAGATTCGATAGAACCATAAACTTCATCTGTTGAAACCTGTAGGAATCGAATTTCTCTTCCTGAAGCCTTTATCGAGTCCAACAAAACCTGGACTCCCACAATGTTAGTCTGAACAAAATCTGCCGCCCCTGAGATTGATCGATCAACATGTGACTCTGCTGCGAAGTTAACAACTGCATCAACATCGCTGAGCATTTCTGAAACAACTTGAGGGTTGCAAATGTCGCCTTGCACAAACTCATAGCTCGACAGATCAGACGCCGATTCAAGATTTGCTTTGATGCCCGCATAAGTCAGCTTGTCCAAGACTTCAACGCTAGAAATACCTTGAAGGTCACCCTTGGCGATCATTCGTACGAAGTTTGAGCCAATAAAGCCCGCTGCGCCTGTAATGAGTAACTTCAATTGACCAGTCCCTTCACATCCTATTTCTAACCCTACCTCTATAATCGCACAATGAAGGGAATAGTCCTTGCGGGTGGCACGGGTTCACGTCTGTGGCCTGTTACCCGAACTGTCAGTAAGCAGCTTTTGCCGGTGTATGACAAACCAATGATCTACTACCCAATTTCAACTTTAATGCTTGCCGGAATTAGGGAAATTCTTATAATCACAACTCCGCAAGACCATTCTCAATTCGTAGCCCTCCTCGGTGATGGATCAGACCTCGGGATATCGTTTCATTATGCAACGCAGCCTGAGCCTAAGGGGCTTGCGCAAGCATTAGTAATTGGAGAGAAGTTTCTTTCGGAGGAATCATGCTTAATGGTCCTAGGTGACAATATTTTTTATGGACCGGGTCTTGGACAAGAACTTAAAACTAAATTCAAGAACCATGGCGCACATATTTTCACCTTCGAAGTTGCTGATCCATCTCAGTATGGAGTCTTGAATGTCGATCAGTCTGGAAATCCTATTTCCGTTGAAGAAAAACCTAAAGTAGCGAGATCTAATTTTGCCATCACTGGACTCTATTTTTTCGACAATAAGGCATCGCAGATCGCCAAGGAGGTTAAACCAAGCCAAAGGGGTGAACTTGAGATAACTTCCGTAATTGATTGGTATTTGCAGAATGGTGCACTAAGTTTCACTAATTTGAATCGTGGGACAACCTGGCTTGACACCGGAACTTTCCAACACCTAAATGATGCATCGAATTTTGTGCGCCTGATCGAAGAGCGAACCGGACTCAAAATTGGATGTCTTGAAGAGATCGCTGTTACACAGGGGTGGATCGACGTAAATATGCTCACTAATAAATATGCCGTGGGAAGCGAATACTGGAATTATATAAACAAACTAGCGAGGGCAAAGATTGTATAACTCCGCATCGGTATGTATCCCAGTATATCGACCTGACAAGAAGTTATCTATATTGCTATGGAATTTGATAGATAGAGGTCTAATAAATGAAATAGTCATTATTGAAACCCTAGACTTTTCTCCAGATCCAGAATTACAAATTATGCTAGACACGATGCGCGACAATACTGAAGTACAGATAAAACATGACTACATTCAGAAACCAATGTTTAATCATAGTAAAGTCAGAAACTCCTTAGTTAGTATCGCAAGCAACGAAACATTGATATTCTGTACGCAAGATATTGAAATTGATGAACTTTTTGACTTAAAACTAATTCTAAATGATTTCAAAAACTACGACGCCTTATCTTTGGCACATTCGTCACATTTACAAAGCTTTTCATATATTTTTAAGAATATGTTTGATGTTATTTGTGAGACAGAAATATCGAGTCAAAGTGAAGTTGTTTGGTGGTCCAATAACTTTGCTATTTACAAAAAATCGCTTTTGATTGAATTGCCATTCCCCAACATAGATTTTGCTGAAGATCTTTATTGGGCAAAGTTGGCGGCAAGGAATGGTTTCAAGTTGAAAGTATCAAACGTGCAGTTAATAGCCCATCTAAATAATGACACGTTGGCAAGTTCATTTGAGCGGGGGAGATTAGAGGCAGTCGGTCACTTGGCAGGACACCGACTACTGGGTATCCCCACCCAAAGACAAAAGTTACTCAAGAGTTGGTTAAAGCATGAGATAGGAATGGCGTACAAAAGTATTTGGAAAATGAAAATTCTTCAATTTAAAAGTGAAATCATTGCTCATCGAAATCACTCAATTCAGTATTATTCTTTTCTTCGTGAATGGAATTCACTACTTGGAGTTGCGAGCAGTAGTCAAATTCGTAACATTTCACAAAAGGTCCGATGGCTGTTAAAGCACCCTATTCGTGGATTTCCAGTCTTAATTCTTTTTTTGAAGCGAAGGTTTTTAGATACTCCGAGATTTATCCCAGACCAATTTTCTGAGTATTTCTCGAATGTGTATGGGCTAAACCAAACTAACAATAGGAACATTGCAGATGGCAAAAGTAAGATGGTTTGGGTTTGTCCTCCCATAGATTTTGGAGGTGGTGGTGCTACGACTATTTCTCGATTCATAATCTATTTGAGCGGCTTGGGTATCCCGATATCGATTGCTGTTCTATCTGAAAGAGATTTTGATTTGCAACGACAGCAAATGTTATGGTACGACCATTTAAAGATTCCCCGTAAGGTAGAAGTCTTTAGGTTTTCCGCAAAATCAAATCCTGGTAATTTCTATATTGGAACTGCATGGCAGACATGGAGTGCCGTTATCCGAATTGCTCCACGAGAGAATCGTGTAGTTTTCTTACAAGATGACGAAAGGTTATTTGAGCCATTCGGTGATAGCGCAATCTTTATTGAGGATGCATTGGATAGATTTGACTTCTGTATTGCAGCAGGTCCATGGCTAGCTGAAATCGCCAGCCGACACAACATTAGATTTGTTACCCACTTTAGATTTGGTGTGGACAAGATCTATAGTTTTAGAGACCAAGATAGTTTTAGAGACAAAGCTCGAAAGAATCAAGTCGTAGTATTTTTCCAACCTGGAAAGGCGCGGCGACTACCACAACTTACCTTGGCTTTTTGTAAAGAAATCTCTAAAGAATTTCCAGACCTAGATATCGTTACTTTTGGAGCAGTTGGCGGTATTTCAGGTGTCCAAAAAATTAAAAATTTAGGAGTACTCCCCCCGCAGGATTTGGCCGATTTATACAGTCTTTCCTCTATTGGGATTTGCTTTAGTGCGACTAATGCTTCTTTAGTTCCGCAAGAAATGGCTTCATGCGGCTTGCAAGTTATCTCCAATGATGGACTTTACTCTGAATGGCTAACAACAAACGGGCGAATAAATTTCGTAAAGCCAAACCTTGAAGCCCTAATGGAGGCTTTTCGAGTCTTACATTGTCGATTCCTGCCTGAATTTAGTTCGACCGAAGCAGTTTGGACTAGCTGGGAGCATGAAATTCAGTCTTGTTTTAATAAAATAGTTGGAGACAATCTTGAATCTGGGTTGGCTCAATGGTTGAAATCTATAAATCGTGAGTAGGGTCGAAGCCCATGTTCTCATCACTCTATCGATTTTTAACGGCGAAGAGTTTCTGCGGGAGCAAATTCAAAGTATTAAGGACCTTCACACTGTCAATTGGTTAGTTTTGTGGAGAGATGATCAATCTTCAGACAATTCAAGAGAGCTCGCTCGTGAATTAATTGATAACGATCATCGATTTATTGAGATTGAAGGTTCTGGTTCTCATTTAGGAGTGTTGTTTTCATATCAAAATCTTGTCAAAGAAAGTCTGAACTACAGATGGGATTGGTTGGCTTTTTGCGATCAAGACGATATTTGGTTATCAGATCGCTTCGAAGGGATTGAGCAATATGGGAGTTCCAATGTTTCTTCGCTAATTATTGGAGAAGTTCACCTAATCGATGAATATGGCTTCTCGAGGAGTCGGACAATAAAGCCGTCCCAAGATGTAAATAAGTATCGCTCGGTTCTTGAAAATGTTGGTCCTGGCTGTTCCACAGCTATTAATCCAGTTCTAGCAGGATTGTTTTCGGATATTGAATTTGAAGCTTCGTCCACTTTTCTTCACGATCATTTCTGTTTTGCAATTGCTAGTTTTTCAGGAACTATAATTTTTGATCAGAAGATTTGGATAGAATATAGGCTTCATGACAACAACACAATTGGAATGAATAACAACGTCAAACAGGTCCTAATGAGGTTGTCCCCACATAAAGGTAGGTACGTGAAGAAAATTTCACAAATTGCAAAAGCACTCGAGAAGCTACCTCAACTCGAAGATCGAGATCGCGAGTTCCTCTGCAAGTCTGAATTACTTATAATTTCAAGTTTCAGGCAAAGACTGGTTTACCTTTGGGAGTGGGAACTTAGGAGGCAATCAATTACTAAAGAGCTTTACACAAAGGCAAAAATACTTTTTAATTTATAGACACGTTATATCTAGTCAACAATTTGACGGCCTGCCAGATAACATAAGGACATGCCAAGAGAAAACTCGGTGCCTTTTAGTAAGATTTTTGATTATAGATTATTTTTCCTAATTATTTCTCTTCTGTCAGTTGGTATGCTTGTTTCCAGTCCACACTCCGCTGGTCCTGATGAATATGTCCATCAGGCCACTGCCTATTACGACATTAGGCACTTCCCTCCAACAACAGCAACTCTTACAGATGTGAGCGTACCCAATGCTATTGGAGCACCTCCATGTTTTGCCTTTCGTCCGGAAATCACAAAGAACTGCATGGACTCACAAAATTTAGAAGAGGGAAATTATGTCACTGTTGGTATTTTGAATTACCCACCATTATTTTACTGGTTGGTTGGTTCTGGACAATTGGCTTTTTCTAACTTCGCATTTTCTGAACAAGCAATTGGTGGAAGATTAGTTGCACTTCTGGCGTGCCTTGCTATGGTCTTTATTGGGTTGAGGAGACTCTCGAAATCTGACCTAAATTTCTTAATTCCGGTGGCATACATTTGCATGACGCCTATGGCTTTGTTTCTGTTTGCAACAGCAAATCCAAGCGGCTTTGAAATAGCTGCTATGTTTTTGTTTGTAACCGAGCTTCTGCTATTCGTAAAAAATAGAGTATCAGGGGCACCAGTGTACAAGAAGTACTTGCCATTAATGTTAGCAACATTGTTGGCTTGCTCCGCACGTCCCTCAACCTTCTTCTGGGTATTTTTTGTGGTTGCAAGTTTCACTTGGTTTCACCGCGCAAATTTGACCCTAGTGAACATCAAGGGGATATTCGCATCATGTTTGCCTGGCGTGGCTGTTGGGGCGATTTATTTCTCGACTCACAGATCAACTTACAAGTTGCCAAATTATATTCCTGATGAATCAAGAAGTTCGTTACATGTTTTCCTCACTACTTTTATAGATTCTGTTGGTGCGACTTTTGAGAGATTGACACAAGCCTATGGTCAACTTGGTTGGCTAGACACGGTTCCACCAACTGTTCTCCTTATGTCTTTGTTAATTTTGTGGAGTTTGTGGTTAAATGAAAGCATTTTGTCAAATGCAAGAATTAGAAATAATTTTTTATTCACTTTTGGTGTTTTGATTGTCATTATTGCAGTCATCGAATATTCTGTTGCGAGATCATGGCCACACTTTTGGCAAGGTCGATATCAATTGCCTGTATTTATGGCCGTCATCATGATTTTTTCATCTTTTGCGGGACAAAAAATACAGAATCAAATGGGGGTGATAGTGCTTGTTTCCACCCTTGGAAATATTTACATGGTTGCCTTGAACTACTTCCGGTATACAACGGGAGTTGCCGATGGTTTTCCTATAACGCTTAGGGGGGTGGAAGTTTCAAATTTTGAAACGTTTTGCCTGCTAACTATTTTAGCTCTAGTTTTTCTAATCTTTAGATACGGGATCAAAAACAAAAAAATTTAGAACCGATTCATATTTAGCAATTGAAAAGTGGATTTTAGCCACAATCTTGGAAGTTCAATTTGATCGAAAATCCCGTATATTCGAGAGACACAAGTCAATTGGATGCTGTTCCCCATCTAGAAGTTTCTTCCACCAATCAAAAGTCTTTTCAATTGCCTCTTCTTGACTCCATGTAGGTTGCCAATTCAAGACACTCCTTGCCAATTCTGAATCGAGATCAAGTACTTTTGCTTCAGCTACAGTAATGGAATCTCCATTCTCTAATGTAGAAGTTTTAAGTTGATCCAACACTCTCTCTCCAATTTTGGAAATTTCTCTAACTGGGATACCTGAATATCTAGGGCCAAAATTAATTGAGGCAGGGAGATCCTTTCCGATTAGTGCCTCTAACGTCAGTATGTAACCATTCAGCGGATCTAATACATGTTGCCATGGGCGAGTGCTTCTCGGATTTCTAATCTCCACGAGATTGCCATTGATTGCACCACGGATGAGGTCTGGAATGATCCGATTCGCTGCAAAATCTCCTCCGCCGATAACGTTTCCCGCCCTTACAGAAATGACTCTGGGACCACCTGAAACCTTAGCCATCTGTTGCCAAGCGGCAACCACAGCTTCAGTTCCTACTTTGCTTGCACTATATGGATCTTTACCTTCGAGTGGATCGGTCTCAATAAATGCTCGCCCAGAATTATCATTTCTATAAACCTTGTCGGTTGTGACCACAATTATTGCTTTCACAAAGTCTTTCTTAAATGCAATATCCAATATATTCACCGTGCCCATAACGTTTACGTCAAAGGTTTCGCGGGGGCTTTCGTACGACTTTAGAACTAGCGGCTGAGCTGCCATGTGAATAATCGTTGAAGGTTTGTGCAAATCTATGAATTTCTCTAAGGCTTCATATTTGCGAATGTCTGTAAAGGCTTCAGGGATGGCTCCAGTGCGTTCCGCTCGATCGTAAAGTGAATTTTTTTCTGCCGGCAATGAATATCCAACGACAGGAACCTTTAAGTGCTCGAGCAAAAAGGTCATCCAAGTACCCTTAAAGCCAGTATGACCAGTTAGTAGCAATGGCCCTGGCAACTCACGCAAGCGTTGCCCTAGTGGATAATCCATGGTCGAAGTGTAGTCTTTACCCATCAAACAACAAGCAAAGCTCTACTAATGTGGCGCGGTTAGGGATGAAATTGCGCGAGAATTTAGACTCAAAGATTGACCAGTTAGTAGGCGATGCATTTGCTGAATTGCACCCATCAAAACCATTCGTTGCTGGTGAGACCAATATTCCTGTCACTGGAAAAGTGTTCGGACGCGAGGAGCTTCAAGCAGCAACAAAAGCCAGCCTAGATTTTTGGCTTACCTCGGGACCGTACACGGAAGAATTCGAATCACGTTTTGCAAAAAAAGTCGGAATGCGTCATGCATTCATGGTTAATTCGGGATCATCAGCAAATTTATTGGCACTCAGCTCTCTAACCAGCCCCGCACACGGTGAGCGCGCACTGAAGCCCGGGGATGAAGTAATTACTGTAGCGGCTGGTTTCCCGACAACTGTGACACCAATTCTGCAAAATGGCTTGGTACCTGTTTATGTTGATGTTGATCCTGAAACTTATGTCGCGATCGATGAACAAATGGAAGCTGCAATTAGCCCAAAGACCAAAGCAATCATGATGGCGCATACGCTTGGAAATCCAATTAACTTGGATCATGTACAAGCGTTAGTAAAGAAACATAATTTATTGCTGATCGAAGATAGTTGCGACGGACTAGGTGGAACTTATCGAGATCAGCAATTAGGAACATTTGGAGATCTATCTACTTTCAGCTTCTACCCTGCGCATCACATTACAACTGGTGAAGGTGGAGCGGTTCTAATTAAGAAGGTTGCCCATAAGAGAATTGTCGAATCATTCCGCGACTGGGGGCGTGATTGTTGGTGCCCACCTGGCTGCGATAACACGTGCTTGAAGCGCTATGAATGGACTTTGGGGGAGCTTCCTGAAGGTTATGATCATAAGTACACATATTCACATCTTGGTTATAACTTAAAGTCTGGTGATATTCAGGCGGCGATTGGATTAGCGCAACTTGACCGACTCGATTCTTTCATTGAATTACGCCGACGAAACTGGGCGTACCTACTTAATGGTTTAAAGGACCTCGAAGAATTCTTTATCCTTCCAAAAGTAACAGAGCACAGCAATCCTTCTTGGTTTGGATTTGCCCTAACAGTAAAGCCTGGTTCCCCAAAAACAAGAAACCAGATTGTTCAAGAGCTGAACGAAAAGAAAATTGGAACTCGCCTGCTATTTGGTGGCAATTTATTGCGACAGCCCGCGTTTATTGGTACTTCTCGAAGGGTCATAGGTGACTTGGTGAATACTGACCGAATCATGAATGACACGTTTTGGATTGGCGTATGGCCAGGTCTTACCGTCGAGATGCTTGATTACATGATTGATCAATTACACGGAATAATTGGAGTCGGCAAATGAAAGTTGTTATTTTAGCTGGTGGTCTTGGATCACGACTCCGCGAAGAGACAGAAATCAAACCAAAGCCGATGGTTGAAGTTGTTGGGCTTCCAATTATTTGGCACATCATGAATGGTTATTCGGTCTATAACCACAAGGAATTTGTAATCTGTGGTGGCTATAAAAATGAGGTAATCAAAAACTGGTTTACTAATTTAAGACTTTTTAAGTCGGACGTCCGAATTCAAGTTGGCGAATCGCAACATCTAGAGTTCATGGATGATGCCCATGAGAATGGCTGGGATGTTGTCGTAAGTAACACAGGCGCAGAAACCCAGACTGGAGGAAGACTTTTCCGGATAAGGAAGTATCTGCGTGAGGAAACATTTTTGTGTACCTACGGTGATGGGCTTGGAAATGTTGACATCAATGCACTCATTAGCTTTCATAAGTCACATGGAAAAATTGCCACACTAACTAGCGTTAAGCCGCCAACGCGGTTTGGGGTGATTGATATTTCCTCAGATGGCTCAATTAAAAGTTTTAGGGAAAAACCGCAAACAGACTCTTGGGTAAACGCTGGTTTCTTTGTGTTTGAGCCTGAGATCTTTGATTACCTAAATGAGGATTGTGTTCTTGAGCATGGGCCTTTAGAGAAACTGGCCGAAGATGGTCAGTTGATGGCCTTCAAGCATGAAGGATTCTGGCAACCTATGGATACCTATCGGGATAAACTAGAACTTGAATCCCTTTGGAATGCTGGTAACCCACCTTGGACTGTTTAATTAGTAAAGGAATTATTCATGAATAAGCCTGCACACCAGCATAAAGTTGCTGACGTTATAGCTGAAACACTCTTCGCACGGGGCATAACACACGTTTTTGGTATCACTGGTGCTGGAAATATTCAGATATTCGATGCGCTAGCGCGTCATGGTGGATTTTCTTTAGTATTTACTCATCATGAGCAAGCAGCCGTGATGGCGGCAAATACTTACTTTAGAACCACAGGAAAGTTGGCACTTGCACTTGTGACGACCGGTGGCGGCTCCACTAATGCCCTCACGGGTGTTGTTAGTTCAAATATGGATTCAATTCCTGTGTTAATCATTGCAGGTAACGAACCTAGTCGGTACACGACACCAGACAATAACCTTCGCATTTGGGGAATCCAGGGTTTTGATTCCGTTCAGGTGATGTCGCCAGTAAGCAAGATCGCAATGCGAATCACAAATTCATCAAATGTCGCTGAAAATTTGAATTCTGCAATTAACACTTCACTCTCTGGCAAGCAAGGAGTTTCTTGGGTTGAAGTGCCTCTAGATTTACAATCGGTCCGTGCCGTAGCTCAAGACATATCGGAGGCGAAGTTATCTCCAGTGCCAACGGCTTCTGCAGAGCAAATTTCTTCCGTGATAAGTGCTTTGAAACATGCGAAGAAGCCTCTGCTCTGGCTTGGCTACGGTATCAAATCTGCAAAAGCTGAAGATACTCTTAAAGAATTTCTTCAGAGACATCAGATTCCCTTTTTGTTGTCATGGGCAGGTTCTGATCTCATAGAAAATAGTAATGTTTTATATGTTGGCAAAGCAGGTGTTTACGGTCAACGGCACGCGAATTTAATACTGCAAGCAGCAGATTACGTTTTAGCCATCGGCACTCGTTTGGCGATTCCGCAGATTGGATATTCTCTCGAAGAGTTGGCCCCTGAAGCGCGCATAGATCTAGTAGATATAGATTCAAATGAGGTTAATAAATTAGGTGAGCGCACAACAGAGGCAATCCAATCTGACGCCGGGAACTTCTTATCGCAGTTGTCGAAAGATTTGACTTCAAAAAATCAATTGAACTACCCGGATTGGCTTGAGCACATAAAAAATGTAAAAGACAAGTTCCCTCTAATCGCACAGGAACATGACGATACCAACGGCTTCATGAATTCTTATAAAGTCATTGAGCGACTTAATGGCGAATTTAAGGAGGAAGCTTTATTTGTGACCGATATGGGAACTGCGCTTCTTTCTGGGTTTTATGGTTTGGATCTAAAAGAAAATCAAAGATTGATGACTTCTACCGGTTTGGGTGAAATGGGATTTGGCTTACCCGCGGCCGTTGGCGCTGCATTCGGTGAACCAGATAAGGACATAATTTGCCTTAATGCCGATGGCGGAATGATGATGAACTTACAAGAATTGCAAACTATTGTTCATCATAAACTTAATATCAAGATTTTCATTTTTAATAATGATGGATACTTAATGATCAAGCGTTCACAAATCGCCCTTCTCGAAAGTAGATTTGTAGGCGTTGACTCAGACTCCGGACTCAGTTGTCCTAACTTTGAAAAAATCTCCACAGCGTTTGAAATTCCTTACTTCAAATTAAGAAATTGGGAAGATTTTGATCACGGGTTTAAAGAATTTTTAGATCAAAAAGGGCCTTCCATGATTGAGATTTATATGGACCCGGTCCAAGGCTTCTTCCCGCGCTTAATGACTTCCGCCTCCCCTGATGGCGCTTTGGTTTCACCACCACTCGAAGACTTGTCTCCCTTAATTTCAATAGCAGATTTGGAATGGGCGCTTCAAAGAAAAGCAAGTCCGCGCTCCTACCAAATTCGCGGCTTGAATTAAACGTAAGTGGTTCTCATGAATGTTGCAATTCTTGGAAGCGGTCAGATCGGCACTGATCTACTAATCAAGCTTTCCAAGCTATCTGAATTCAATGTCGTTCTAGTTTCAGGTAGACGTGACGACTCTCCCGGTCTAAAAATTGCTAAGGAAATGAATATTCCTACGAGCACTTCCGGTATAGAAGGAATCCTCGCGTTGAATGGGCTTGATGTAGTTATCGATTGCACTTCGGCTGCAGACCACATCCTCCATTGGGCGGCTCTTAAAAATCTCGAGATTCATGTTCTCGACATGACCCCTGCAAAGATTGGGGATGTTTACATTCCCAATGTCCTCCGAACTAAATCTAAAGTTGAACAGAATTACTTAAACCTGAACTTGGTTACTTGTGGTGGACAAAGCTCAGCGCCACTTGTCTTTGCCTTAAGCAAGGTTTTGAGCATTACGCGCGTGGAAATTGCAAGCAACATTGCCTCGCTAAGTGCGGGCCCGGCCACTAGAGCAAATATTGATGAGTACATAGATACGACTGAAAAAGTACTCGCTGTGGTATCTGGTGCCAAAGAGACCAAGGCAATCCTCGTTCTTAATCCGGCAGTTCCGCCAATTACCATGCAGACTACTATTTACGTAGATTTTGAATCGGATACTGATATTGAAAATAATGTAATTCTGGATCAGATTAATCTTGTTGTCCGACAGATGCAGACTTATGTTCCAGGTGTGCGCTTGTTGATGCGCCCAGTAATTGCCGCCAATCGTGTGACAATAACTTTACAAGTTAAAGGAAACGGGGACTATCTCCCTTCTTATTCGGGAAATTTAGACATTATTAACGCGGCAGCGATTGAGGCACTATTTGAACTTCATCGGCGGAATCTCGAGGTGGTTGGATAAATGGAAAAATTAATTATTACCGATGTTACGTTGAGAGATGGAAGTCACGGGATTTCTCATCAACTTCGTGCGACCGACATAGCAAAGTATTGCCAGGCAGCTGAAAGCTCTGGCGTGCCTATCGTAGAAGTTGGGCATGGAAATGGGCTTGGCGCTTCTTCCGCGCTAATCGGGTTTTCGCTCATATCTGACGAGGCTATGTTAATTGCCGCTCGCGAAAATCTAAGAGAAACAAAGTTGGGGATCCATGCAATTCCCGGTCTTGCTACTCGCAAAAGAGACTTACAGCAAGCAGTTGAAATTGGTGTCGATAGTTTCAGAATTGCTTCACATTGCACAGAAGCAGATACAACAAAGAAACATATTGAATTTGTAAGAAGCGCCGGCAAGGAAGCTGTGGGTGTTTTAATGATGAGTCATATGGCTTCAGCAAAAGTTCTTGGTGAGCAGGCAAAACTGATGGTCGAATACGGGGCAACTAGTATTTTGATTATGGACTCGGCTGGTACTTACTTGCCAGAAGATGTCTCAGAGCGAATCGAAGTACTTTTTCACGAAACAGGCGTTGCTGTAGGTTTCCATGCACATAATAACCTTGGGATGGGAATTGCAAATAACCTTGCAGCTATCAAAGCTGGTGCTACAAAATTAGATGGATGTGCACGTGGACTGGGTGCTGGCGCGGGAAATGCTCAAATAGAGGTATTGGTACCTGTTTTGCACAAATATGGTTACGAAACAGGAATAAATCAAATTGACCTTTTAGATGCTGCCGATATCGCGGATGAAAATTTCGCGGGAGTTGGGCCCACGATTACTTCTCTTAGTCTAATTAGTGGATTGAATGGTGTTTTCTCAGGATTTGTAAAACCTGTTGTAGCCGCTTCCAAAGAATACGGAGTAGACGCTAAAGAAATTTTTTTAGAACTCGGGCGACGTAGGGTTGTAGCAGGTCAAGAAAATTTAATTGTTGAGGTCGCTCAAGAATTATTGCAACGCGATTCTACGCTTTAGCCGTACCGTTATTTCTAATCCAATTAATGGTTCTTTCAATTCCAAGGTCTACATTTACCTGTTGACGCCAACCAGTTGAGCGTAGAAGTTCGTTGCTTGGTAACACAATTGTATTAGGTGAATATACCGTTTCACTTTCATTTGATTGGAATACAACCTCACCTCCTAACCCAGCGATTGCAGAAACTCTCGAGGCAAATTGCAATATTGATAATTCATTTTCAGATCCAACATTTATCGGCGTGCATATATCTGATTCCAAAACACTAAGAAGACCTACAATACTGTCTTCCAAATACAAGAAACTCCTGATTTGGGTACCCGTGGTTCTAAGAATTGGAGAATTACCGAATGAGGCAGTCCACAAAAAGTCTGCGAACGAACGTCCATCATCAATGCGTAAGCCTGGACCAAACGAATGAAACAGTCTTGCGACTCTTCCATCGACCCCTACATCATTTAATGAAAGAGCTAATTTCTCGCCAGATAATTTTGCTTCAGGGTAGTTTGCACGATAAGTCGAAGTATCTAGTTTTCCAATGAAGTTTTCAGTTACATTTGCAGGTGCCTCCGCACCATAAACTTCTCCTGTGGAGATAAAAAGTATTTTTTCAACAAGCCCAGGATTATTTAGTAGATTTCTTAAAATGTTGCAATTGACATTGAAAATTGCTTCTCTAGTTATCTTAATGGTTGGACTTGCTGCACTAGCTGCGTGAATCAAGACTTCATAGTCGAAGTTAAATTCATCTCTTTCGAGATCCAGGCTCAATAAAACTAGTGTCGATTGTTCCTTTAACGCCCGTAAATTTGGGAAGTTACCACTCTTGGAAACTGCTATAACTTGAGGTGCATCATCACCTAGAAAAGCTGTGCATTTAATTAACGCGTAGGTTAGGTAACCGCCCACCAACCCTGAAGCGCCAGTAATCACAACACGCTTCCTTGCGAATCTTTCAAAGTTGACTCTCGCAGATATGGAGTGGAGTTCCTCTTCTGTGAGTAAATTAAAGGAAGTCAATTTTCCCTGTGAATATTCCTGAGCAATTTTAAGTGCTGAAGATTTTCTTTATAACAAAATACAAAATTAGTCTCACTAGTTGATTCGTCTATAGACTCGATCTGCTCGAGTTTCGAGTTTCCAACAGCAAAACAGATGTAACCAAGAGGAGCCAAAAGATCAACCACATCTTGGGGGCTACTTTGGAATGGCTTCATCCACTTTCTTAGCAGCTCAACTACGATCGTGGGATGTTCTTCGTCAATTGTTCCGATACCGCCTTGAAGCAGTTGGAATTCTGCTCCCTCAACATCAATTTTGAATAAATCTGCTCCAAGTGTTTGATTACGGAGATTATCAAGTTTTTCTACTTTCACTGAAAATTCGGTTGGCAAACCCTCTTCGGGGTGTAGGTTCTTCAAGGAACCGCCACCCGAGCCCGTGAATGCCGGCACGGAAAAAGTCGCATCACCCGTAAAATCACTAAGGGCAAACTCTGATATTTCAATTTTATTTTCTACATGATTAAGTTCTGTGTTTTGTATCAATGATTTTCTGATACTCGGATTAGGTTCGAAAGCCAATACTTCTAGGTTTCTCTTTTTCAGGCACGC
>Ga0214164_1001041_pt1 | contig 16693 bp, 13 predicted proteins | sample TroBogepilimnion_13_FD_153003 | JGI IMG/M metagenome (GOLD analysis project Ga0214164, IMG submission 153003) | Freshwater microbial communities from Trout Bog Lake, WI - Practice 03JUN2009 epilimnion v4 | ecosystem: Environmental > Aquatic > Freshwater > Lake > Epilimnion/Euphotic zone ...
CGATCGTCCGAGAGCACCTCGTGCGCCTCCTGAATACCTTTGAACATTTCAGGGTCACCCCCCTTATCTGGATGGTGCTCACGCGCCAGAGTACGATACGCCTTCTTGATTTCATCGGCGGATGCTCCACGCGCCAAGCCGAGTCGCTGGTATAAATCACTCGACATAGTTATTGTTAGAAACGCAGGCACCGGTTTAAATGTACAAAGATTCATAAAAGCAAAATGAATAGGATTTCAAAAATTGTCTATATTAATCTGGAGCGTCGCCAGGACCGCCGGCAAGAAATAGAGCAAGAACTTGCCACTATGGAGCTCAAAGGCGAGCGATTCAACGCCATTGCTAAAGATCCTGGTATTATTGGTTGTAATATGTCACATATACAAGTTCTCAGACAAGCAATGGCTGACGGTCTAGAAAATCTTTTAGTCTTCGAAGACGATTTCCAATTTTTAGTGGACAAATCGACATTTTATAAACAAATAGAGGAGTTCTTCGCACTTAACATAGAATGGGATATCTTGCTTTTATCATATAATTTAAAAAGCAGCGAACCGTATAATGATCTTATTGGGCGGGCACGGGACGCGCAGACAACCTCTGGATATCTAATAAATAAGAAATGCTTCAAACCGTTGGCGGATTGTATTGAGGCGGCAACCGAAAAACTCATTAGCACCGGCGAGCATTGGAATTATGCTCTAGACCAAGCGTGGAAAGTTCTACAAAAAACGGGCGATGTATTCTATTTTACCACCCGTATTGGCAAACAGCGACCGAGTTTTAGTGACAATTCAAAGGAATTTATGGACTTTGGGGTCTAAAACGACCCCTCATAGTATCAGGCAACAGGAATGGATTCTATTATTTGTCAAGACCATATTGTTAATTTCTTGAAAAATCATATTGATAATCCGCCGCACCTGATGTTTTTGGGACCGCCAGGTTGCGGCAAGACATCGATTTCGCGTGCGTTTATTCACGCCTACCTTAGCAAAAACTCCGTGCCAGAAGAGGAGCATAAAAACTATATCTTGCTTCTTAATTCGGTGGACGATCGTGGCATTGGCACCATTCGTGGGCAGCTTACGGAGTTTGTAAAGCGTACCCGCCGGTATCCGAAGGTGAAGGCGTGGGTTTGGATGGACGACGCGGACAGTGTGCCAGTCGTAAGCCAGCAAGCCCTGCGCCGTATTTTAGAAAACTACGAGCCGTATGCGCGGTTTCTGTTTGTTGCTGCCGGCTGCGAGCCGTTTATTGAACCCCTTCAAAGCCGTTGCGTGATGCTTCAGTTTATGCCGGTGAGCTTAATGATGAATAAACAATTCTTTCGCAGCCAGAGCAAAATCAAGGTGAGCGAAGAGGCAGAGTCGTGGATGATTAGTATGGCGCTGGGCAACGCACGACTCTACAAACTCTTTAATCAAGTGTTAGAAAGCTCAGGTCTCACTCAAGTCACGGGGCAAGACGTACAGGCGATTGTGAATGCGCCGCCGGTAGGGCAACTTCAACAACTAGGATACGCCGCACTCAGCGGAAATCGCAAGAATACTTTAAAGATTCTATTGAATCTATGGTCAGCCGGTTACTGTTTCGAAGATATTATATACTTGATGGAAATTATTTGCCGTATTTATAATTTTTATACACCTGAACAGACACAGCGCCTTTTTCTCAAGTGTGGTGAGGGGCACGTGGCAATGATCCTTAACAAAACACGGCTTCTAGATGCGCTGGCGGTCTTTACGGCTCCGACCGTCTTAGGTCCTTTTTAATCTTACTATAGAATAAGAGATAAGTGATGCTAAAAAATGCAGCGTACACCCCCGCATTTGTAGCAGTAAAACTTTTAGATATTGGTCTTGTGACAATCTATTTTTTTGTATTGGGATTGGCAGCAGCAAAAGGGTTTGATGCGCTAATGGGCGACTTTAAGGAAGAGAATTTCGACGATGTACCACTATGGAAATTATTCTTACAAATTGTCACTCAATTATTCGCCCTAGGTATTATTGCATATATTCTACGCAATGTGGTCAAACTAATTCCATTCCCGTTGGATGGGGTAGCTGGTTTCCATCACGCACGGCTGAAAGAGTTGGATGGCGGTGAAGTAATGGCACTTGTCCTTATCTTATTCCAGCGTAACTTGATTGATAAGGTGCTCTATTTTGTAAAGCGTGTACTGGCAATAAATATTCCGGCAAAGCCAGAAACATTGCGCGGTGCACGTGGCAAATAAATAACGCCAGGATGACAAATGCCTTCTCGGACCGTGTTTGTAACACTCTGCGATAAGAATTATTTAGAAAACGCAAAACTTACCATTCAAGAACTTCGTACAGCGGGCGCTTGGTATGGCGATACGGTACTTATTACTGTGGATTGCGACGCACCCGAGGAGTTTTTAGAACAATATAGTGTTAGGCAGTATCGGGTTCAGCATCTAGATACATCTATGCTTTTAAAAGCGTATGAGAAGTATCCACTATACTCCGATGATAATCGTCATCTAGGAAAACTCACACAGTGGGATAAGTTTTATCTCTTTTCCGAGTATTTTCGTAAGTGGGACCGAGTTCTATTTATGGACGCGGGTATGCGCATTTACAATAGTATACATATTCTGTTTACATTGCCGTGGAAGGGCAAGTTTATAGCGCCGAGTGGTGGCGATCCGTATAGTGAAGAGAATAGACTAGCTACACAAATTCGCGATAATGAAAATCCCGAAGCTGCCTTAACTCTTTATGCAGATTATTCTAAAGAATTATTTACTAGTAAAAAGGATTTCTTGAACGGAATTTTTATATACGATACCGCTCTTCTAGATAAGGTGTCTGTAGCAAATATGGTCATTGCTATGAATAAGTATCCGCTATGTGGTTGTAATGAAATGACGATTATGAACTTATTTTTCAATATTAAGCTTGACGTATGGGAACGTATGCCGCAAAAAATAGGTGATAAATATATTTTTAATTGGAGTGATAGGAATTTCAATAGGGGTGAAAATCTGAAGCCAAATGATTTTATATGTCTCAAGTACCCTACGTATTAATTAAACCGTTCAAAAATTGAAAACATTAACGCCATTCGAGGCACCTAATAACAATGGCTTCATTTCTAATGGTACCTTCCACACAAACCCCGCCGGTGGACTATCCGCCCGCAGATCCTGCTATTAACTACACATTTCCTTTGGATGTATGGCAGCAGCAAGCAGTCGTAGCTATCCACCAAAATCATAATGTTTTAGTCACGGCAAAGACGGGTAGCGGTAAGACTTTGGTAGGAGAGTACCAAATCGCCTACAGCCTAAAACACCAAAAGCGAATCTTCTATACAACGCCGATTAAGTCGTTGAGCAATCAGAAGTTCCACGACCTTAAGAAACTATTCCCAGAGGCAAGCGTGGGAATCCTAACAGGTGATATCAAGTTCAATCCTGAAGCTGATATCATTGTAATGACGACCGAAATTCTGCGTAATCTGCTGTTTAAGGCAAATACGGCAACGGCGAAGTTAGGCACGGCGGGTGTTATCTCCTTGGACAACCTGGGCGCCGTTATCTTTGACGAGGTTCATTATATTAATGATCCTGAGCGCGGTCACGTATGGGAGGAGACGCTCATCCTTCTTCCACCACACGTCCGCCTTATTCTTTTGTCGGCAACGATTGACAGCCCTGAAATCTTTGCGACATGGCTAGGAAATGCGAAGCAACATCCGATCGTCCTTCTGAAGACCAGTCATCGCATTGTTCCCCTTATTCACGGTGTCTATGACAATTGCACTCCCTTAGCACAGCCCCCACTTCAGCCGTTGAAGACGGGCGATGAGGCACTGTTTCAACCCAATGTCTATACAGCGTGGCTCAAACAGCGTGAAGAGCAGCTCAAGGCAAAGGATAAGTGGGTAGAGCACGTCAAGGCGGCGCATAAGATTGGGGAGTCGATTGCGGGGTCCGTTGATAAGGTCAAAATTAAGTCGTTTACTCACACACTCAATGATGCGCTAGAAAATCTAAAATTTCGTAACTTGCTACCGGCGCTATTCTTTGTATTTAGTCGTAAGGAAACGGAACGGTACGCCGACCAACTCAAGGATACCCTATTGGATACATCAGAGCAATCAGCAGTCAAGCATATTATTAGCTTCCACCTCCACCCATACATCAAAACGCTGGAGCACCTTCCACAGTATAACCAACTCCTCCCCCTTCTTCAGCGAGGAATTGCGTTTCATCATAGCGGTCTACTCCCCCTTCTCAAAGAAATCGTAGAGATTCTTTTCGCCCGTGGATTCATTAAAACATTATTCTGTACCGAGACATTTGCCGTGGGTCTCAATATGCCGGCGCGTACAGTTGTATTTCTAGACTTAAAAAAGCCAGGCAATACGGGTCAGGGCTTTCGTCCCCTACGATCCGATGAGTATATCCAGATGGCGGGACGCGCGGGTCGCCGAGGTAAGGATACGCAGGGCACGGTCATCTATCTCCCTGCCCGTGATCCGATGCCGTTGGACGAACTTCGCGGCGTCTTTTCGGGCAAGCTGGTCCCGCTAGAAAGCCGGCTCCAGTTTCACTACGACTTTCTGCTCAAGGCGATTCACGCCTCCCAAGACACATTCGCCCCTATTTGGACGACCCTGATTGACCAGTCATATTGGACGCAACAGCAGCAGACGACAAAACAAGCCATCGAAGACGAGATCTGTATTCTCCAAACGAAGCAAACTGAACTCTTACTTACCCCAGATATTCTAGCCGAACTCAATACCTACGCAACCCTCGAACACACAGCCAAAACCGCTACAAATGCGGCGAAGCGTAAGGCACAACAGGCACTAGAACAATGGAAGGACCGCCATATGGGTCCAAAGTGGGCATCCTACATCAAACTACACATTATCTACCAGAAGCATCAGGCAACCATTGACCAACTCGCTAACACCAAGGCGAAGATGGACACAAGCGTTCAGGCAACGCGAATTGACCCGCTCCTCAAAGCCCTTCAAACCCACGGAGCCATTTATCCATTGTCAGAAATCCAGCATCCCAAGTTGACCGAATTTGGCACGGCGGCAACGGAGGTCAATGAGGCAAACCCAATCCTGATGGCAAAACTGTATCTAAGCGGAAAACTAGCAACCGCTACACTCACCGAGATTGTTGGAACATTAGGAGCATTTATTATGGATAGGGAGGCAGAGATGAAAACGGTTCATCCACGGTCGCTCCCTAATAACATTACTCAGCTAGTAAAAGATACACTGATGGCGATTGATGGATGGGGCGTGGAAGGCAACGCCATTGATAAAAAGGCGGGTGTAGAGTCACCTGATGGTTACTGGAGTCTGACTACGCTGTGGGTCCAGATTGGCACCGAGTGGTGCGAAGGTGTTGATGCGGCACACTTGTCCTCAAAGTATGAAATCTATGAGGGCAATTTGATGAAGGGTCTACTCAAATTGAATAGTATTGTACAGGAGTGGGTGACGATTGCGACCTTACGCGCTGATGTGGATATGCTCAATATTATGAAGGACGCACAGACAACAATTCTGAGGGATATTGCTCAGCCTGAGAGTCTCTACCTCAAACTTTAGTTCCATTCATCGGGCGTAGGCGGTCGTTCTTTCTTTCCTTTCTTATCTTTCTTCTTCTTAATCGTCCGTCTATACGGTGAATCATTTACTTTGATATAATCGCTACGTTTCAACTTCTTTTTGTGTTTAGGGGTAATTTTCAAATATACAGGTTTATAATTTTTTGGCACAGGTATAATCTCAATATGACGTTGTAGAATATAACCCTGCCCTGGAACTTCTCTATAGTTTACATCAATGAAGTAATTAAATATAACATTATCGGAAATAAGCACTTCAAGTTCTTTTGGAAACTTTGATACGGAATCAATACACAATACAGGAACCGATTTATCTATTTTAATATTATACATACAGCATTTATATTTGCCATACGGATTTGTAAATTTTGCTGCTTCTGTATTGCTCAAACTTGAGGAGGAGAAACTACGGTTAATATAGCTTAAAGCACCTGCTTCTAAAAAATCTTCATTTTTGACACCACGATAAGTGCTAAGTGTATCGCCAAACCGTGGTGCTTTTTTGATAATTGTGTGTAAATCATCGGCATACGATTTTATGATACGATTCATAACAAACGCATTTTCAAACTTTTTGTAATATTTATCAAAGAAGGTTTTTAATGCTTTCATATCCAATTCACCATCTTTCATTAATGTATCTTTTTCGGGCATGGGAAGCCCGTGTTTCTTCAAAAAATCGTAATGATCGTAGAGTTGATAGGCAAACGGGAGGTCTCCTTCACTTAATGTAAGTTGTAACATATAATATTTATAGTCTGGCGAAACGCCTCGTAGGTATGCGTTGACAAGGCGATCGCCGATATATGTATATCCTAGAACTGTTGATAATGTACGCTTATCACGGTGGATATATTCTTCGTGCGACTTTCTCCATTTTTCCATTTTTGAACTATCAAAAAGCTCTTCACGAGTACGAACGGAGGGTCCATCTGAAAACTGTTTCCTAACCATATTCATTTCATCGGGAATATCTATGCGTCCGTATATACGTGAGCCGGGTTCAAGCTCTATGTGAGAGCGTTCCTTTAGTGGTCTAGTATCACGCCGAATAAGAGGAATGGATTTAAGATTTATATTAGAGTTATCATTACTTTCATAAGTAATGCTAACTTCATCATTGTTCATCCTTACTTTAGTGGGAGTTTATCTACCGGCGACGACGGGTTGAGCGGCGACGATTATTCTTACGCGTCGTCTTGCGATTGTTTTTGCGGCTCTTACGCGAATTCTTGCGCTGGGGACCGCCAAGCTTAACCAGACCGTTTGCGGCATTGGAGGTTAGTTTAATATTTGAAAGAATGCCAGCAGCACCGCTTGATGGAGGCTGTCCAGGATAAGAAGGAGTAAAAACAGTCGCCATTTATACCATGGGTCCCCATTTAATTGGCGCAGCAGGTGTAAAGGACGCCAACCTGCGGGGAACCAACGCAGCCACCGGTCTGGTACTGGCAAACGCCATCGGTGAAGTAGTAGTTGGTGGTGCCAAGTGTGTTGGCGCAGTAGTTACACATCCACGCGCAGCCAGTACCGGCAGATACCTGGAAGCTGACACAGTTGTTGGGTGATGCATTTACCGAGGAAACGCACTTACCTGCATCGGCAACGAAAAAGGCGGCAGCAATGGCAAGGAGACGAAGAAACATATTTATAAATATAATTCGCCGCGTCGGTTTTAAATCAAGAGCTCTTGGTGCTGATCTGGGCACATAGGATTAGTGTACCGGCAGGGTCTTCCCACGTAATTGTTGTCACTACCTTGCCACTTACAGTATTTTCGGCAGTCGAGACTTCGTGGTGATGACCGACGGCAAGGGGGCAGGGGTCGTTGGTCTTCGCTGTCTCGTCGCACAGAGGCGCCTGGGACGCAAATGGACCGAGACCGTTCAACGTTGCGGAGTAGTAGGCGGTGCCGCCCGTAATCGGCGCATCAAGGTCAAAGTCAAAGGTTGTGGTGACCTTTTCCCCCTGCGCAGGTGTATCGTTGTCAATAGTGACGACAAAATTCTTGGCAAGTGCGCCGTTATCAGAGCACGCTACGGCGCCACCAACAATGGGCGGAACAATAGTTAGTGCCTTGGACGCATTTACATTCTGGGTACGTATGTAGCGAAAGCGACCGGTAGCAACTACTGCAAGGCAAGACACAAGTAGGGCAAACATCTAGCCAGGGGAATGAAAAAGATTTGGCAAACCAAACCGTTTTCATTTTTGTTCGTTTTTTACAAAGTTTAGGAATAATACACACGCCTAAGACCGTGAGTGTCCATTGCCTTTTGAAGGTGGCACATACAACCGTGGCACGGCTTGGAGCACGCCAACTCGCCGAGCTTATTCAAGCGGACAACAACAAGAACCGCTCCACGCAACAGCGAGTTATCGCCGACCGCCTTTAATGCCGCCCGCTCTGCGTGAATGGTGTACTTACTGTAACCAGCACCTTGTGAGCGACTACCGATCTTATTGGTCGCCATTGCAAGAAGGACACCACCCTTTCCGTAGATAAATGCAATATGGAGACTCGAACGGACGGAGGCAGCCACACGGGATGCGTGCTCAATAGCAATGTCCTGATAGTGGGTAAGCTTGGGCATTTAGCTAGGAAAGTATGTAGAATAGAAGAGTCAGGTTGCTCATTTTTAATGAACCCCAGACGAAGGGTTCAATTTTTTTGCTCGTCAAGGATAAATTGACATACATTGGTAATCATACTATCATCGTGACCCTCTGAATGATAATTCGTAAAACAATCCTCCATCATTGCCCAGTAGTTCACCTCCCACGTCAGTCCAGGTAAATTTGCGTTAACAATATACATTTGGCGTTCGGCAGCGGCGGCAAACAGCTCAACCGTCCCTAGCAGAAATCCGCCGCAAAAACGCCAACAAATAGAATTCCACACATCGTATTTTTCAAGCGGCCAGCAACCAGGGGCTAGAATCGTATTTGTAGGAAATCGTGCGTTTGCAATGCGCTTTAAACACTCTGTAGTCTGCTCAGGATGTTTAAAAATATGAGAAATGCCGAAATCTATCCAGGCAACATGAGTTGTTTGAGAGTACGCTCCTGCATCACGTAGTAGTCCCAATTTGGATAGTTGAATACAAAAATAATCTATGGTATCCTTTTCGTTACGTCGATTATAGGGCAATTGAACGTCAATTTGAACCCAGGATGTATCAAGGCTTCTGTATTCGCAGTGTATTATATTCGGAAATTCGCGACATAGTTCTGCGCCACGATCGGTAAGCCGCCAATCTAAGTAAACAATTAAAGGCACGCCGGTTGCTGCGACCTGTTTGAAATGCTCAAAATATTTATCCACGGATTTGAATATAGGATTCGATGGCAAGTACAAGGCGGTCACAAATGTTACACCAGATATAGTACCAGCATGCGGCGGAGAAAAGACAAGCCGTTCGCGTTTGCTTGTTAAATTTAGCCGGTTGATTGGAGCACATTTTAAATTATAAATGTTGGAATGGACACAGCTAAGGGCAGCAACGCGTCCGAAATTTGAATAATCAGATATATAGAGTTCAACAGTGCGCTGAGAAAGTATATAACTGTCAATAAATAGTTTCGATATATCGCCATCGACATAGCGATCAATATGTTGAACAGGGTCATTGTTATAAATTATTTGTACTGGATCCCATACACCCGCCGCAGTAGCATAAAGTCCATCATAATCGGTTGTTAGAAAAATAGAATACTCGGTATACTTAGTAGAACAGCGGTTTTTTATAGTCGTAAAAAGTTCTTGTGCGCTATTTACAATTTTGTCGAGCCGATATGGCTCTTTGGCGTTTCCAATATAGAAGTCGCCACATCGAACTTGTATACCGATAATATTTTCTTTACCGGCAGTATAGGTATTGATTTTGCTCATCAGAGAGTCTGTAGGAACAAGAATATCAGTATAGAGAGATTTATATTCGGCAAGAATATCTTTTGTATAATCCAGATGCGCATATAGAGGATTTTTATACAAATACTGGGCAATATCATCGTTGAGGTAGAATAGAGTTGTATCAGATTCAAAAAACGACGTGGATGTTTGTAAATAATCTCGGAGCCGATGTTGATTATCGATTAAATGATAGATAGATTGATACTCACTTTTAGGCGTAACAAGTTCATAATCATACACTTCATAGTTTATATACGGTTTAATATTTTCTTTGGTCCATTGTATATAAAATTTTCGTCCGAGCGCCTTGCTTAATAGGCGAACCGATATTAGTCCGAGAATTCTATCACCGTACCCGCCAAGATTCTCTGGCGGGCTCGGTGTAAAACATACAACCAGCATAATGCTATGTAAATATCACCCTTTTCCTTTATGCCCCCTTACAACCTTAGACCATATATTCAAGCAAATGTTCTAAAATTAAATCATTATGATCGGCAATATATATAAGAAAATACTCATCCATCATTGCCCAGTAATTCACTTCCCACGTGAGTCGTGGCATATATTCCAATACGAGTTCGGTCTGTCGCGCATAAGCACGTTGAAACACTTCGCCGCGCCCCACAAGCAAACTGCCACAGTGTTTCCAGCAAATATGTTCAAACGGATAAAAGACCGTATTTTTATAACCTGGTGATAATATACGGTCGCTCACCCCGTCACGCTCAGCAATCGATTTCAAAGCACGCGAACACGCATCAATATCGCGGAACATATGATAAATGCCGAAATCAATCCACGCAAGCGTTCCTATGGTCCCCGCCGCAGTCACCTCCGCCATTAGTCGCAATTTTGTGAGTTGAATACACATATAATCGCGGGTATCTTTGTCGAAATTGCGTACGGCGGGCAACACTAAATTGCGCACCACTAGCGACTGATCAAATACATCATATACACAGCGTATAATATTGGAATGGCGCGCACATAGCACTTTTCCACGGTCCGCCAGACGTACATCCAAATATACAATCAGCGGAATACCGGTCCCCGCTAACTGGTCAAATAAGTCAAAATATCTATCTACCGTCTTGTAAGTAGAACCAGACGGTAGATAAAACGCGGTTACAAATGTAACGCCCATTTAATTAAAAGTAATATTGCCACTTTATGCCGAACCTTCGCCAGGAAACAGCTCGCGTATCATCAGCGCGCGCGGCATTGTGAGCACAGCCGAGGTGCGGTCGTAGCGGCTGAACGAAATGAGTATCTGATCCGATTCTACAATCAGACCCAGAGCGTACTCAATGGACTCGTCGGCAAACTTGAACAGGATCGAGTGGCGCTTAATCTCCAAAGTTTCACCATCTAGTACTACCAGCAGATGGTAGTACGTGCGCGGAGTTGTGTAGTTGGCAATATGGCAGAGGAACCACACTTCCGTCCCGCCGCCATTGGCGCTAGGGACGCGTACACCGTGCGATGACCCGCGCACGTCGCGGAAAAACGCCGGCACCGACGCATTTGTTGTTAGAAGTTCCAGGTTTCCATCAACTACCTTACCAACCATCATTGGCGACCAGTCGTACATTACCCGCAGCTCGCCATTGCTGTCGTGGAAGTAGCACCAATTCTTCTCGCACCCGCGTCCTAATGGGCTTTGAAACGGTAGCGAGGTGAGGCAGTCCTTGTCAAGCGTGTACGTACCGTGACCGACACGAATTGCGCCGCTATCAGGGTCTTCTACACTTCCCAAAAAGAGTAGCTCACCCTTATGTTCGAAGACCTTGACGTCCTCGACGCCCTGATAGCGTAGGTATGGGCGTTCGACCTGGTCAATCCAGTTTTCACAACGGGGTGTCATATCCTTTCCAAGAATATATGTCTTATTGAGCGTTGTAATTTTGCCCATTGTATTCTTGAAATCATAGCCACCGTGTCCAAGAATACGGTAATTGACATAGCGGACATTAAGGAGATAGCCATCCTTCCAAGGAATAATACAGGGGCTACTGCTAATATAAGAATCTTGCCAGCCATCAATTACCCGCTCCACTTCATCGCAGAAGTCATAGGTCTTAACGCCCTCCATCTTTGTCAGTTTCTTGACATAAAATGAGTAGTTTGATAGAACGTTAATCTTATTATAATCGGAACCGACAAGATCTAGATATTTGTAATGGTCAATCTTTGCGCCGCTGTAAAAAGCCAGAATGCTATGTTCATAGTCGAGCAGAAATTTATAGACATCGGACTTGATAAAAAGGACATCGTCTTTGGGGTAAGGAATAGCACGGGCAAGATCGCAGAATACCTGACCAATCTTCTGCTTTCCTACAACTCGATAGTGCTTGACGATTTCGTAGAGTGATTCGGCACGCTTGGGATGGCGATTGTACGCTTCCATCCACCAGTAAATCGCATTCGGAATATCTTCAAGGGTGCGATATACATTACCGAGTTCAAAGGCGGCATAGAAGACTTCTTCAATCCACCCACCGGCTTCGACGCGCTTCTTATACCATTCAACGGCTTCGGTGTGCCGACCAAGGTCACGTAGACTATTCGCAAGATAAAACATATAACGGACGTTGCCTGGCTCTTCTTCGAGACCCTGACGAAGTAGACGTACATCGCGCTCGAATTTATCGGACTTGGCGCCACCATCGCCGATATCCTCAATTACAAGGGTCTTGAACTGTCCTGAAACCTTTCCAGGCGGGATATCATAGTATTCGTGGGTGGGTCCAACGCACTTTACGCCGATACCGGTACGAACTATGCGAGTGTTAAAATAATCGAGGCTGCCGTTGCGCTGGAGGATAGTATAGACATCGGCAGTTAGATCGTTGATTGAAAATTCGGGTGCGATTGTGAGTTTCATATCAGCATCGAGTAAGAGAGCGTACTCTGCCCACTGCGCCGCACGCTCAAGTGCGTGAGTACGATTGTAGCCAAAGTTCTTAAACGGTTCTTGATAAACCTCGCCGGTCTTACCCTTTTCGGTCATATAGTCGCGAATGATAGCAATTGTATCATCGGTACTACCGGTGTCGCAAATACAATATGTATCAATGATATCCACAACGGAATCAATAAGGCGGCGAATAATGCGGCTCTCATTTTTAACAATCATATTGAGACATAGTTTTCCCTTTTTGTATACAGTCTCGACGCCTGATGATTGTATTGACAGATACGGTCCAGTCTGAACCTTTTCGAGAAGGGAGTTCAGAGTATCAAACGAAGCCATTTAGTGATTACACGATTCCTTTTTTTTAAACCGCCACGATTTTATAGGGGATGAGTCGGACAAATGTCTTTGTACTCAATGATTTCTTAATTAAATATCAAAATGCTGTACCCTATGTACCAAAAACAAAAACTCTTCAATTGAGTCTATCGCCTTCCTTTGTTCCTCCATCAGTGACGAATTATGCTCCTATAGGCGCATTGACAGGTCCTACAGGTCCTCACGGAAGGGATGCGCTGCGATTTAGCAGTGCTACAACAAATCCGGTTGTACTAGTACCCACGTCGCCGACTGTTTCTTTTAATGTTGGTACTAGATTAGCCTATATTTATGGAACTCCGGTCTATGTTAGCAATACACAACTTGCAGCATATTTTACAGGCGTTGTATTAGCATATAATTCAGTAACTGGATTTATGACAATTGGAAAAATTATAGGGATTAATGGAGTATTTGATGGTGTGACGCCGTATGTATATAATGTTAATGTAAATACACTGGTAAGTATTGGTGACATTGGTCCGCAGGGTCCAATGGGGGTTCATGGAGCGGATGGTTTAATGGGTCCAACGGGTCCTACGGGTCCATTAGTGCCATTTAGTGGCGGAAATGCTGCGCTGATTGCGGCAATGATGTTTCAGACCGGCTTTGACTGCGGTGACGTTGATTAAAATATCGTAAGGTATATATAGAATTGGGTTAGAGTATGCCCTTCGTACAATTTCAGTTGCGACGTGGTACTTTAGCAGAGTGGAATGCGAATAGTACTATATTGGCGCAGGGTGAATTTGGTCTACAGATTGATAACTTATCTGTAAAATTGGGCGATGGTGTTACACCGTGGCCGAATCTTCCATATTATCTCGGTCAAACTGGACCAGCGGGTAGCGCTACAAATACAGGCGCAACCGGATTTACGGGCATAACGGGTTCAACGGGTCCGACGGGTGTAACAGGAAGCATCGGACCTACAGGCGCAACGGGTCCGATTGGTATTCCTGGTAGTGCTACAAGTACTGGCGCTACGGGTAGTACAGGTCCGACAGGACCAAATGTAACAGGAGCAACGGGATCGACTGGTTCAAAGGGCGATATAGGCAATACCGGCAATACGGGTAATACGGGATCTACTGGACCCACAGGTCAAAGTATTATCGGACCCACAGGATATACAGGCGGAATCGGTTCAACTGGTTCAACTGGTTCGACTGGTTCTATAGGTCCAACAGGCAGCACCGGTTTTACAGGATGTACAGGCTCAACTGGAACAACGGGTAGCACAGGACCGATGGGTTCTGTAGGTTTTACTGGAAGTACTGGTAATACTGGATCTACGGGTCCTGTGGGTGTAACGGGTTCAATAGGTCCGGCAGGTTTAACGGGTCCTCAGGGTCCGGTTGGCGAGAAGGGTTGTACTGGACCGACAGGTATGGGTGGTAGTGCGTCAAATACGGGCGCGACCGGTAATACGGGTCAGACAGGTAGTACGGGTCCGACTGGACCGATAGGTATTCCAGGTAGCGCAACAAACACAGGCGCAACAGGTAGTACGGGTCCGACAGGGCGCGGTTCAACTGGTAATACGGGTCCAACGGGGCAAGGTCCAACTGGACCAACGGGTTACAATACATATTATATTTTTAATGGTGGAAAGCCAACGAGTGTATACTCAGTAGGTCCAGCCTTCAATTGCGGCGGTGTAGGATATACAGGCAATTACGGACCATCTGGAAATTATAACGGTACAAATATTCAATTACAATTACGTAATGGTTTGGCAGCTACATGGGCAAGTGTGAATCCGACGTTGGCTCAGGGCGAATTCGGTCTTGAATCTGATACTGAGCTGTTTAAGATTGGTGACGGTGTAACGTCGTGGAATTTATTGCCATATGGTGGATTAAGAGGTCCAACAGGTACAATGGGTCCAACAGGTACAGCGGGTCCAACTGGTATAACAGGTCCTCAAGGTTCTGCTGGTAGTGCCGCGAACACTGGCGCAACGGGTTCGACTGGTTCGACTGGTTTTACCGGTCCTACTGGATTTACAGGTCCTATGGGTCCTCCTGGTAGTTCTTCAAATACTGGAGGAACTGGAAATACTGGACCGACTGGTTATGGAGCAACGGGAAATACTGGACCGACTGGCAATACAGGAAATACTGGACCGACAGGATATGGATCAACAGGAAATACAGGAAATACAGGAAATACGGGTAATACTGGACCGACAGGACCTGGAATATCCATACAAGGTGTCGGCACAGGTAGCATATTAGTCAATAACCCAGCTGGGTCTTCAAGTGTCTATTATTCAGATGCTTTGAAAATCATTCCGTCTACATTGACAACAAGTACAATTATACAAGCCACAGGTAATCTTTTACCTTCTGGTGATAATTTGTGGTCATTGGGTTCGCCGTCGACATCGTGGGCGTCACTCTATGTTAGTAGCGGTTCCGTTCATATAGCAGATGTAACAATATCTCGGACACTACTTACAGGCTCAAGCGGTCCTACAGGTCCCGCAATTAGTATGACTGGACATATTACCCCTTCGGCAGATTTAACATATTCATTAGGAGGTGTAAACAGTCGTTGGAAAGAAATTTATGTTGGTAGCGGTACTATTAATGTACTAGGACCTACCGGTGCCACGAACCAAGGTCTTATTGGTTCTGATTTAGCCGGCGTTATTTATACACAATTTGGTTTTGCTACACCATTCATAAATGTTGGTCCAAAAATTTCGTCGATTGGTGCTGTTGGTGGCTGGCAAATTGCATCATCAGGTACACCACTTACAGCAAACTTTGACCTGGTTGCTCAACAAAACACGGCGGATGGATTAACAGGACCAGTCTATTCTCTTGTTAAAAATTCAGGAACAACAGGTTATACGGGTTTTACAGGCTTTACTGGATTCACTGGTGCAACAGGCTTTACCGGTTTTACAGGCGCTACTGGAGCAACGGGCTTCACAGGCTTCACTGGCTTCACCGGCGCTACAGGTTGTACCGGTTTCACCGGTGCAACTGGCTTCACAGGCTTTACTGGTTCAACTGGCTATACAGGTGCTGCAGGTACTACGGGCTTCACGGGTTTTACCGGTGCAACAGGCTTTACTGGTTTTACGGGTACAGCTGGATCGACAGGTGCAACAGGTTTCACTGGTTTTACAGGCGCTACTGGATCGACTGGTGCTACAGGTTTCACAGGTGCTACCGGATTTACAGGTTTTACTGGTGCCACTGGCTTTACAGGTACAGCTGGATCGACTGGCTTTACTGGATTTACAGGTGCTACTGGAGCCACGGGTACTACTGGATCGACTGGTGCTACAGGTTTCACAGGCGCTACTGGAGTTACAGGCTTCACAGGCGCTACTGGAGTTACAGGCTTCACAGGAGCTACTGGAGTTACAGGCTTCACAGGCGCTACTGGAGCTATAGGTAATACTGGATCTACAGGCGCTACAGGCTTTACCGGTTTCACAGGCGCTACTGGATACACAGGTGCTACTGGAGCCACAGGCGCTACTGGATCGACTGGTGCTACAGGTTTCACAGGTGCATCTGGATCTACGGGTGCTACAGGCTTTACAGGTGCATCTGGATCTACGGGTGCTACAGGCTTTACAGGTGCATCTGGATCAACAGGTGCAACAGGATTTACAGGTGCATCTGGATCAACAGGTGCAACAGGATTTACAGGTGCCTTTGGATCAACAGGTGCAACAGGCTTCACCGGTTTCACAGGTGCCTCTGGATCAACAGGTGCAACTGGTTTCACTGGTTTCACAGGTGCCTCTGGATCAACAGGTTTCACTGGTTTCACAGGTGCCTCTGGATCAACAGGTGCAACAGGTTTCACTGGTTTCACAGGTGCCTC
>Ga0214164_1001045_pt1 | contig 16651 bp, 9 predicted proteins | sample TroBogepilimnion_13_FD_153003 | JGI IMG/M metagenome (GOLD analysis project Ga0214164, IMG submission 153003) | Freshwater microbial communities from Trout Bog Lake, WI - Practice 03JUN2009 epilimnion v4 | ecosystem: Environmental > Aquatic > Freshwater > Lake > Epilimnion/Euphotic zone ...
GACCCATCAACATTTGAACCAGTCGTATCATTCATGACACGTTATGGTTATGTTGAGTTGTCAAATACTGCATCTTCTCTAGGTAACGCCGCTGACTATCTAGGTCTAGTTGGTATTACTTCAGCTAACGTTAAGTTCAGCTAATTCAAACCTAGAGTTTGTTACATGACAAGGGCACTTCGGTGCCCTTTCTCTTTGGTTAAATATATGATGACCACTACAAAATTTTACGATCCAACTTCTATATCTAATATTAACATTCCTAATGAGATAACAGGAATACCTAGTATAGACTGGAAATATAATCCAATTGCACTTGCACCAGGTGCTTATGCCACAAGTAAAAAACCGTTGTATACTGTAAGCGGACTATGGATGGAAAAGTTTTTAAGCAATACAAGTCAGTTATGGTGTACTGGTTATAAAATTCCTAGTTCTAGTGGCACTATAGTTGGTATTGAGTTACAACTAAATATTCAACGACAAGCACGTATTGAAGATTTAATTATACAATTAACTCTTAACGGACAACTAATTGGTAACAATTATGCTAGTACAATTAATCCAGTACAAAGTGATATGTACACAGGGGAGTTGCTTGAACCGTTAAATCCGGTAGGAGACCTTAGTATCTATGGGGGTCCTGCAGATCTATGGGGCACAACACTCACAGCCGCTAATGTAGCAGATCCTACCTTTGGAGTAGTTGTTAGTTTTAAAAGTAATGTAATTTACCCTCATAGTGATACAGCTTATTTAGATCAAGCTAGCTTAAGAATCACATACGCATAAATACATAGTAACAACTCACATGGGGTGAGTTTTATGCAGAAATCCAACTGCGTACGGCCTAGAACGCCGTGTTTTTCATAAGGAGAAAACAAAATGGGACGTCCTCTTAATAAAAAGTACTTTGGCTCACGTAATGCGTCAGCATCAGGTACATATAGCCGCTCTGCCGCAGTTGATGCCGGCATTGGTGGTTCAAATATTGCAAGTCTTGCAACAGGCGGTACACTAACAGGTTATACATCTGGTGCTCCAAGTTTATCAATCTTTGGTCCACAACTTGCTAACGGTGTACAAGCTACAGCAGTTGCAGTATTAACAGCGGCCGCGGCTAGCGTAACAAGTGGCGGTTCTGGTTATCCAAACTCAAGCACATTTACTGTTTCAGTAACAGGTTCAGGTGCTCAAGGTGGTGGTACAGCAGTACTAAACGTTACAACAAACAGTTCTGGTGTTATTACAACAGTTAACTCAGTAACTTCAGGCGGTACATGGACTGGTGCAACATCGGGTGCGTCAGCATTGACAGCGGTAGGTAGCACATTTACAGTAGCCGCCACATTCACATTAACATCATTCACAATTACAAGTTATTCATTAACTAACAATGGCGGTGATGGTTATATTGATTCAGCTGATACAAAATCAATGAGCATCACAGCAGTTGACGGTAGTGGTAACGTTACAGTTAGTTCAATTGATGAAATGATTGTTGGTATGAAGTTTACACCAAATCAGTCAATTGGTGGTTTGACAGGTGGTACAGGTTACTATATCAAATCTGTTAACACAGCAACTAAAGTAGTTACATTAAGTGCTTCAGTTACTGGTGCAGGGGTTGGTACACTACAATCAACAACAGCGCAACCTAACTCAGCCGCACTAGCATCATTTGCTTATGCAACAGGTACAACAGTTAGCTATACAGCAACAACTACAGCTTTACCAGTTGGTACAGCAATTACAGTTGGTGGTTCAGCCGCAGGTACAGGTACAATTGGTGGATCAGTTCCAACAGTTGGTACAGTATATTACATTGGTGGTCCAAGTTTAACAACTACTGGCGGTACATTATATGCAACTCAAGCAAACGCTATTGCAGGTACAAGTGCATTGGCAATTGTTGCTGGTAACGGTTTTGGTAGCTTAACATTCACGTACACAGTTAGTGATGCAGTTACAATCGCTGGTTACACACCAGTTGTAACAGTAAGTTCTGGTTCAGCTACAGCTACAGCTACATTGGCAGCTCAAGTAACAAGTGGTTACACAGGACGTTACGAGCAGATTATTGCTAATGCTAACATTGGCGGAACATTGTATACCGATTGTGACATCATCAAACAAGAAGGTTCACGTACATTCCGTGTTATTCAACAAGGCGGAAGCTATCCAGGTACACTATGCAAATTAACAGCAGTTGGCGAAAGCAGTTTGACAGCAGGTCAAATGGCAATCATTGCTACTGATAGTGCTGGTGGTATCTATGCTGTATCTAAGTTAACAAACCGTAAGGCATACTTAACTCCAATTTCAGGTACACAATGGACTACTGGACAAGCGGCACAATGGAATTTAACAACTCCAACAGCTAACGTTTCAGTAACACTAGATAACGCTTAATAGTTAATCAAGGGGGAGGAAACTCCCCCTGATAACCTAACAGGATTCCTAATGTCAAAAATTGTAAAAGTCAGCAACGGTGATTATAGTCTACAGGTAAAGCCAGGCGGCAATATCATCTTTGATACTACCGGTACCGCAGTAGGGAGAGGTGCAGGTAGCAATTATGGAAAAGTTACTATTTGGGGTAACTTAGATGTCAAAGGTGTAACAACTACAATTGAATCAACTACTACTACAGTTTCTGATCCATTTTTTGAAATTAATACAGGTTTGCTTACTAATGGTATTACAACATCACCATATGAAGCAGGTTTTCAAATTGATCGCGGCACAGCATTGCCCGCGCAAATTTTTTATAGTGAAACAGTTAAACATTACGACTCAACAATTCCTGGCGAATCAGGAACTGTTAGTCCATTAACTGGCACAGGTACATTTGTACTAAGAACAGGCGCAACAGATGGCGCACAAGTTTTAAACGCACTTCAATTAAGAACAATTACAACAGACACAAGCGGCGACTTAGCATTTGATTTGCAAGGCGGAGCTTACGCATTGTCTATTGTTAATTCTGGTGCAGTATATGATGGTGTAACAAATACATTAAATTCTAGCGCATACAATTATGCTAGTTTAGGATTATCAAATTATCATATTCCAAATATTCAGTACTTGAACAATTATGTAGCCAGCAGTTATACAGGCTCTAATTGGGGACAAGCTCTTACTAATATTATACAATTTCCTTTAACTCCAACTCTTAGTGGAGTTATAATTACCGGAACTGCCGGACAATTTTTCTGTAGTAACGCTTCCTTGTTTGTTGGAATGCAAATTACAATAAGTGGAACACTAACTGGATCAGGTGGTATTGTCAACTATCCAGTAACATCAACTTATAAAATTTCAGCAACTAACGGATACAATACATTTACACTACAAACTTTAGGTAATGTAGCATTAGCAACTACAGCAGGAACAACAACTGGATTAACATTTACCAACAGTACGTTTGGAAGTGTTGCAATTACAGGTACAACTGCCGCAACAGGACAAATTCAGTTTAATGTAAACAATCCTGTCATAACAAATCCAATTGGATACTTTGCCGCAGTTACAGGAACTGCCTCAAGCGGAACTACAACTAGCGCCAGCGGAAGTTTAACAGTAGGTAGTGTTCGTATATATGGTGACACTATTAACGATATTAGCAGTAACAATTTAATATTGACTGCAAATAGTGGCACTATTGAAGTTAATGCTTATACAAGATTTGACAATCAAGCAACATTAAGTTATAACAGTGGTACAATGAGTTCTAGCACACAAATGTATTCAAGTTCTACTGTTGGACCAGGACGCACAGGTTTGTATATTGTAAATAGTACAGTACAAACAGCAGATGAATTAATAAGTAGAAAACGAGCAGTACTGCTAAGTATTTTACTATAAGGACAGATTATGGCATTAAACGCACAACAAATAACAACTTCAGCAACAGCAGTAACATTACCAACTGTAACTAGTCCTAGTATCGGCAATGCCATTACTTCTATAATCATTTGTAATAGTAATGCCAGCACAGCAGATACAGTAACAGTATGGGCAGTACCTAGCGGGCAATCGAACACAACTGCTAACATAATTATAAATGCGTTACTAATTCCAGCAACTGAAACTGTAAGTTTAGATCAAGAAAAATTAGTATTAGGTAACGGAGATGCTATTTGGGTTCAATCAGGAACAACATCATACCTATCAATTGTTGTAAGTACACTACCAGTATAATGAGATATTTAAAACGCCAAAACATTAATCGTAGAACACCAAACGATACAACTGTTTATTCAGATGTGTCTAATACCAATGTGTTCGTAAGTCCTGTTAATTTAGGAAGTCTAGTACTACCTAACGGAACAACGTCTCAACGAAACGGAACATACTTAGGTGCAATGCGATACAATACAACAACTAACGAAGTTGAAGTATATCAAGGTTCAACAGGGAGCGCAACAGCCAACTGGAGACCTTTAAGATTTAAAGAACCTACTGCAATTATACAACAAAATTTAGGTGCAGGTGATGGACAAACTACTTTATTTGGTCCTTTAAATTCAGCATACATTCCTAATAAACTTTACTACTCAACTGATATTCCGCAAAGTGGCGGTGCATCAAATGGACAGTACGGTGGACAAAATATTTTAGTAGTTGTTGAAAACGTTCTTCAATTATCCGGAGCAAACTATTCAGTAACTGCTAGCCCATCGATTGCTGGCGAAGCATATATTGGAACTGTTAGTCAAGCGGCAACAGTTTCATCGACACAAATATTTTTTAGTACAAGTTTAATTGGAACAAGTACTAGTAGCAGTGGATCAGTTTCATTTACTGGTTTTATTTCTAACGGTAGTGGTCCATCAACAACTACAGGTACTACATTAACAGTAACAAGTGGATCAGCACCTACTACTGGAATGACACTAAGTGGTACTGGTATTTCTGGACAAACTATTGTAGCCGCAAACTCAGCGGCATTTACAGGTTATACTACTGCAAGCAGTACAACTTTAAACGTTACAGCAGTTACATCAAGCATCATTACTATAGGTATGGTAGTAACTGGTAGCAATATGACTCCAGGTACTTATATCTCAGCTCTTGGCTCAGGTACAGGCGGTGTGGGAACTTATACATTAAGTCAAAGCCAATCAATTGCCAGTGGTACTAGTGGAAGTCCTGTACCTTTAACAGCTACAAGTTATACAGTTAGCTCAACAGCATTAACAGCCAGTGAAACTATTACTGGTACAGGTGTAACAGCAACTATTGGATTTGCTTCTCAAACTGGTAATCCATTTGCTATAGGTGATACTATTGTAGTTGCAGGATTTACTCCAACAGGCTATAATGGAAAATATACAGTAACCGCTAGCACAAGTTCAAGTGTAAGTTACACATGTGTGGCTACAGGATCTATGATTACCGCAGGAACAGTTACTAGTGGAACAGCAATTTATCCATCTGTAAATATTCTTGGCGCAGTAGTAAGTGGATCGGCTAGCATACCTAATTCAACAACACTATCTACAGTTTCAATTACCAGCAACGCTGGTGCATTTAGTTGTACATCAACTACATTGGCTGTTAATCAAGCAGTTACAATTAGTGGTACTAATGGTGGATCAGGAGTTGTATCTAACGGCACATACTATATTATTGCTACTAATGGAACTACTACATTTACATTAGGATCATATCCTGGAGCAACAACAGGTATATCTACAACAGCAGGTAGTCCAAGCGGATTAACATTTACTGTACCTACTTGTGTTTTAAGTTATAATACAGATCCTACAACTGATGCATTGTTAAATGTAACTATTAGTAAAGCAGTTATTACTAGTACTATTCCAGTGTTAACTTCTTTAACTCTTACTGAACCTACAATTTCATATACTGGTAACTATCTACAGTTTACTAGTCCAGTACCTTACGGTAAAACAGTCACAGCACTATTAGGTTTTGACGCCTAAGCTAGGAGACTACGATGTCCGTCCAACAAGGTAGAATAGGCGGTCCATTACTAGCAAATAATTTACTACGTAATGGATCAAACTTAGCATTTGACAATAAAGTTCTGTACCTTGACGTAGTTAATAAACGAATTGGTACTAACAATAATGCACCAGTTAGCGATTTATACGCACCTAGTGCGATTGATTCAACTAATTTGATAGTTGATAATATTGCTGATATTCAAAATTGGGTAGTAAGCGGTAGTACAATTCAGCAAGTACTAACAACTATTACAATTAGTCCTAGTCAAAATAGTAATCCTAGCATTGTAACACCTGGTCTAAGTACAAGTAATTTATATCTTTATGGTAATACATTTAGTGATACTGTAACTAATGATAGTATTAACATTACTCCTAATACTTCTACAATTACAACCAATAGTTATCAAGATGTATCAGGGTCAAGTACCAACGTTGGATTGTTTTCTTCTGGATTTACTGGTTCTAATAATTTAACTCAAGTCACCGCAGACGGTACTTGGTATGTAACTGGGCAACCAACTTGGATAGTAACTAATGTTAATGCTGGGGCAACTACAATAACTATTTCTAATGGTGTATTTTCATCTGGAGTTAGTTACTCTTTTTCACAAACTACAACTGGATTAATTAATTTTGCCAACGGTAATGGCAGTGTTCAAGTAACAGCTAATGGTAATTTACACGCTACTGGAAACATTACCTGGGACGGCAATATTACACTTGGCGCCAATGCCGCTGAAACAATTACGTTTGGCGCAGAAGTTAATAGTAATATTTTACCTAATGTTACTAATACTTACACATTAGGTAGTGCAGGTAGTGCTCCTGCAATAATTACAACTGGTTTACAAATTAATTTAGCTACGGCACCTAGTACTGCTACAGTTGGAACAACTTGGACTGATACTTCGGGTAACAGCAATAATGGAACATTAGCTGGTAATAATTCGTACTTGAGTTACACAAGTAACGATGGTGGTGGAATTAGTATTAGCGGTAGTGAAACTGGTACATATATTTCTACAGTGTATAATATTTCTAGCAATACATTTACTATTAGTATGATTGCATCACTTAACCCAACTACTTTTTGGTCAACAATGTGGGGCAATGACAGTTGGTCCGCAGGAAAAGGGTACCTTGCATATTTTCTTTCAACAACATCTCTGAACGTTGGTAGTGCTAGTGGAACAGCTAATTTTACTGTATCCAATATTACAAACATAAATGTATGGGACTTTGTAATAAGTGGAACAAGTGTAACAGTTTATCAGAATGGTACATCATTAGGTACAAAAACATTTACAGGGCCTAGCGGAGGATATGCTACTACTGGATTATATTTTGCATCAAGACATGCTAACAGTGGAATTGGTCCTACTGATAACTGTGTTGGTACATACTATGCTATGCGTGTGTACAATGTTGCACTTAATAGTACACAGATAACAAATAACTACAATGCAGTTGGCGCAACTTATGGGTTATCAGTCAGTGGTGGCCCTAATTTATCATGGAGTAATTTATATTCTGTTATAGATACTGCTACAACATTAGCCGCAACTACTGTAACTGTAACAGATTTATTTGCTGGAAATATTGATTTTAATAGTAATACTATTACTAATACCGCTAATAGTGATATTAGTTTTAGTACTTCTGGTACAGGATATTTAAATTTTAATGGTAACTATTATTTTAATACAGCTAATACCATAACATTTCCTAGTTCTACAGTAACATTTAGTAGCACAGGAAATGGATATATTCAATTTACAGGAAATAACGGTGTTGTATTTCCAGCAGGTACAAGTAGCAACTATCCCGCAAGTCCAGTTCAAGGGCAAGTTCGATATAATTCAACACTAGGCTACAGTGAAGTTTATAATGGAACAAGTTGGAATCCTGTAGGAGGAACTTCAGCGGTACTAACTCAAAGCCAAGTTAACGATACCATGTATGCTTGGGACTTAATCTTAGGGTAATCAACCCTTAAAAATCAAAACAGCTAAATACTAATACTGTAGTGCTTGACCAAGCATTACGATATCCGACTGTGGTAAACCCGCAAAGAGCCCTAATTATACGGGATGAAAAGGTGGTTATCCGTGAAACACGGGGGTACAAGGAGAGCTCATGGCTGTTGGTCGAATTTCCGGTCCGCTCTTAAAGGATAATTTGCTCCGCAACGGGCAAAATTTAGCCTTCGAGACGAACCTTCTCTATTTAGATGTTATTAATAGCCGCGTGGGTATTAATACTTCTAGTCCAACGAACGATCTCTCAGTTAATGGAACTACCCGAACAACAAATTTATACACTAGCGGATCAGCTACGCTAGGATTGCTAACCTTTTCAGGTAGCACAATTTCAACTAACAACTCAACAATTACATTTAGTCCACAAGGATCAAATGCTACTATCTACCAAGGTACAGCGTTAGTTGGTAATTTAAGTCTAACTGGAAATACTCTATCATCTACTAATGCAAGCGGTGCTATTAATTTTACTGCTAATGGTACAGGTGTAATTAATCTAAATTCAAATGTACTAGTAACTGGTAATTTACATGCTACTGGAAATATTACAGCTGATGGAAATATTCAATTAGGTGCCGCTAGCAACGATACTATTACATTTACTGGCGAAGTTAATAGTAATATTTTGCCATCAGTAACAAATACATATACACTAGGTTCAAATAGTTTAACTTGGGCAAATGTCTATACCAACACATTAACATCGACAACAGCAAACGTTACAACAGTTAACGCTACAACTGCAAATACTAGTGGACTAACTATTACCGGAAACAGTATCAGCGCCATTAATAGCAACACAGATGTTGTTTTTAATACAACTGGTTCAGCAGGTGTTGTAGTAGGTAATTTAAGATTTACAACAAATACACTTACAAATACTTCTAACAATGCCGTAACACAATTTGTTAACACAGGAAGCGGCTACTTTCAATTTAATGGAACTTACGGAGTTGTAATTCCTGTAGGTACTACAGCAAATCGCCCATCATCGTTGTATGAAACAACCGGTATGATTCGATTTAATACTGATCAAGGGTATGTTGAAGTTTATAATGGCTCAACCTGGGGAAGTGTTGCTGGTAGTAGCAGTGGTGTAACTTCAAGTACTGCTCAAGATATTGGCGTACAAACAGCACTGACATTAGGATAATCAATGACAACTCTATTTAAAAATAAATTACTAGCAAGTGTAGGAACTCAAATAACTCCTACAGCGGCATCTGGAGCTAGCAGTACTTTAAGCGGTGTAACTGTTACAGGTATTGGCGGACAATTTAGTTGCAGTAGCAACACTAACTTAGCTGTTGGACAAACAGTAACTATTAGTGGAACACTAGGCGGCGTTACCATTACCGGTTATACAAATCCAACAACTTATTATATTATTGCTACTAACGGATCAACTACATTTACTTTGTCAACTACACTAGGCGGTACAGGTGTAGTAACAACAACCGGAACTCCGAGTGGCATAACTTACACTTTAAACATTGCTACAATAACATTTGCTACACAATCAGTAGCACCGTTTCCAACAGGCATTCTTGTAAACATAGTTGGCATGACTCCTACAGGATATAATGGTACATATTATGTTACATCAGGAACAACTTCAACTATTACTTTTGCAAGTACTGGTACTGGATCTATGACTGTAGCTGGAACACTTAGTCCTTGTATTTTAACAACTAACTCTAGTGCAACAACAACAGCTATTGGATTAAGTTTAACAAACATAACTGCAACAATTATTGTTGCAAGTGTACAACTGCAAGACACAGTGGCAAACACTACAGCTTATTTTGTACAAAATATTGTAATACCACCAAACACTAGCGCAAGAGTTATTAATGGCGGAGAAAGATTAGTATTAGGAGCAAGTACTAACGTAATGATTTGGTCAAACGTTACTAGTAGTATGGATGCTGTTTTAAGTTACGTTGAAATAAGCTAAGGATAAATTATGACATACTATGTTGGTAATGAATATAACTCAAATGATTTACTAGGTGAAGGTAATCCTAGATATTTCTACGGACTACAAAGATTAGATGACGGCACACTTTATTTTTATAAAGTAGATCAAATTACAAGTTCAGCATCTATTCCTTTAAACGTTCCTGGATCAAGTTTAAATAACTTTGAAAATTTTGAATACGGTGTTGATTATTTTGATGGAAGAAATGCAACTACTCATACACGCCCTTATCCAAATTTAGTTTTTGATCAATATCGATGGGATAGCAAAAATTGCTATTATTTCCTTGATAGTCAAGGAAATCTTGTAGTTCAAATAAATCAACCGTACGTATACAGTGCGTTGCAGACAGTGTCAGCAACTTAATAGGAAAAATATAACATGGCAGCAGAATTTAAAATTGGTAGATTACGTTTTACATGGCAAGGTCCGTGGCAACCTAATACTACCTACATCAAAGATGCGATTGTAAGCTATCAAGGTAAAACTTATGTCTGCTTAATTGCTAACACTAGTAATTCATCTAGTTTTTACAACGACTTATACTATGTTACTCAATCAGGTGCAAGTACCCCATTATGGAATTTAATTATTGATGGTAAAACATTTACTGGAGCATGGAATTCTGGTACTGCATACAGTTTAGGAAATATTGCAATCTTTGGTGGACAACTTTACTATTGTAATACACAGCATACATCTTCTGCTTTTGCTAGTCAATCAAGCTACTGGACTGAATACACTCAGTTTACTAACTGGCATATTACTTGGGCTCCAAATACAGTATACGGATTAGGCGATGTTGTTAAGTATGGCGGTATCATATATCAATGTATTTCTAACCATACTAGTGCGGCTACTAACGCATTAGGGCTAGAAGCTAACCAAAGCGCATGGAAAACATTTTATAGTAACATCAACTATACCGGAGCATGGGTAGGTGGAACTAGATATAAAATTAATGACTTGGTAAAAGAAGGTGCAAACATATATCAATGTACTACTTATAATACCGATGCATCATTTACTCCTGCAAATTGGTCATTATGGTTGCCAGGTTTAGAATATGCTCCTTCAAATCCATGGAGTGCTGGATCAACTTATCAATTAGGTGATACTATTGAGTACGGTGGTTACACTTACATCAGTAAGACCGTTAATAACACTGGAAATACTCCAAGCACTACTCCTGCTAGTTGGTCATTATTTACACAAGGGTTTGCATTTTTAGGTGAATGGTCAAGTTTAACAACTTATGTTGTTGGTGATATAGTCCATCGTCATGGTAGATTGTATTCGGTTACTGCAAATAATTCTGCACAAGATCCTGCATCTTTTGCAGTAGCAACTAATTATAACACTTATGGTAGTTCAGGCACACTTGTTAATGTTAATACCGTTACAGGTGTTGTTCCAGGCATGTATATTACTGGTGTAGGATTTACACAAGGACAAACAGTAGTAACTACAAACACATCTACTGCAACATTTACTGGAACTTTTGCAACTACTGGTACTACATTAACCGTAAGCGGAGTAACTGGTACGATTGCAGTAGGTATGCAGTTGTCAGGCGGCAACATTGCCGCAGGTGTTTTTATTGTTAGTGGCGGAGGCACTTCTTGGACTGTTAGTGCTAGTCAAACATCCGGTACTACTGCTACTACAGGTACCCTTAATACAGCAACATTAAGTGCTGGCCCAGATTCTACTGCAACGTTAACTCAAAGTCAACCAGTAACGTTTGTTGGTGTTAACCCATCTTATTGGAATTTATTAATACCAGGAACCTACTGGACTAAAACTTGGACAAATGGAACGTTCTATACTGTAGGCGATATTGCTGTATGGCAAAATGGTACTTATGTTTGTATCCAAAGTCATACTGCTTCTTATTCAGCGTCAGGCGGAGCACAAGGTAATAACAGACCAGATACAGATACTAGTAATACCTATTGGGTATTTTATGTTCCTCATGCTAGAAAAAATGCAATGAACACACTAGGTGATATGGAGTATTATAATTCTTCTACATCTAGTTATACAGCGTTACCAATTGGAACTTCTAACGCATTGGTTTTAAGAGACACTAGTGCTGTACCAACATGGACTAAAATAAATTCAGTACCAAACGTATACTATGTATGCTCATCAACCGGACAAAATCTCCCAACGTATGGAACAACATGGGATCAGCCATTTAAATCAATAGCGTATGCTTGTAATTTAATTGCTAGCGGAACACAATTTCCAAATACTGTAGCATTATTAGTTGCTAATAAAGCATGGATGTTAGCTGAAATGATTCAATGGGCTAACTATCAAATTACAAATAATATTTCTCCATACACAAGTTCATATGCTTTTAATAGTACTAAAGCATCTCGTGATGCAGGATACATTATTGATGCACTAGCGTATGATATTGGCCGCGGAGGCAACAGTCAAACCGTAGCAGCCGCACTAAGTTTCTTTGCTTATAATCAACAAACTATTTTTTATAGTACAGCAGTAGCGGCAGACGTTCCTTACTATCTACCAATGCTAACATATTTGACTGGATTAATAAGTAATGCAATTGGTCAAACAGCACCGGCAACTAGTTATCAAGTAACTAACGGAATAACACCAGTTTTATATCAAACAACTGGTTTAGCCACAGCTGAAATTAACGCAGTTACTGGTATATCCGGCGCAGGCACTGCCGCTACATTAATGGGATACGTTACTAGTGCATTGTCTAATCAAAGCACTGCTAATTTACCTCCACCTAATACTGGTATAAGTATTACAATTTTTGTTAAAACAGGAACTTACCCAGAAACTCTTCCAATTTCAGTTCCAGAAAATACTGCAATTTTTGGTGATGAATTACGTGGAGTAATAGTAGAACCTGCAATTAGTATCAATACAACTGCCACAGCTAGTAGTTCAGTTACAAACTTGTTTACAGTTGGCAATGTAACTTCAATGGCTGATCAAATGCCAGTTATGTTTGCCGCATCAAATATTTTAAACGTAATAGGAACAACTTACGCAGGATTTGGCGGAATAACTACAGGACAAAAATACTATATTGTTGGTTCAACAATTAATACTACAACAAATCAATTTGGTATTACTAGCACTACAGGTACTTACACTTACCTATCAGCAGTTAATATTGCAAGTTCTGGATCAACAGCAACATTTAATATTAGTCCTACAAGTGCAGGCGGATATTCTGTAGTGGTTAGTTATGCTGGAACCGGATATGCTATTGGAGACAGATTAAGAATTACTGGTGCTGCCGTTGGCGCACCAACAATTGCCGCAACAGCAATGGTGCAAGGAACTGTTTATACTATTGCCAGTGTGGGAACAACTAACTTTACATTATGTGGAGCGGCATCTAATCTTGTTGGAACATCATTTACAGCGTCAGCTGTAGCCGCAACTGGCACAGGAACTGTTAATTTATCAGTTAATGATGTTAATATTACAGTTACAACAATATCAGGCGGTGGTGCAACAGGTCCAATAACAGCAGTTGGCAATACTGGTTCAACATTAGTTCAACTAAGCACTTATACAAACGGCAGTATGACTGTATATGCTGGAGATTGTCTAAAAGATATGTTCCGTTTGCGCAACGGAACAGGTTTACGTAACATGACGCTTGTTGGGTTATTAGGAACATTAGGCGGTATTGATACTTACTTAATTCAACGTCCAACAGGTGGAAGCTATGCTTGTTTAGATCCTGGTACAGGACCAAACGATACTACTGCTTGGATTTTCCGTCGCAGTCCTTATGTACAAAACGTTACTGCTTTTGGTAACGGATGTACTGCTCTTAAAATTGATGGAAATTTACACAATGGTGGAAATAAATCTATTGTTTGTAACGATTTTACTCACATTGTTAATGATGGTATTGGTATTTGGTGTACAGGTCCTGGATCTTTAACTGAAGCCGTATCAGTATTCTCATATTATGGTTATGCTGGATATTTTGCAGAAGGTGGTGGACGCATTCGAGCAACAAATGGTAATTCATCTTATGGTGTATACGGTGTTATTGCAGAAGGTTATGATGTAACGGAAACTCCTGCTACTGGAAATATTTTTAATCAAAGCTCACAAGTTCAAGCAACTGTGCAAAGCTCTTACGGTAGTGCGGCACAGTTACTAAGACTAAGTTATTCAAATGGCGGTTCGTCATATAATTTACCAACAACTAACATGTTAAATTACAGCAACAACTTCTTAGGTGCAAGTTGGGTGTCTGACGGTAACGTAACTTTTGCTAAAAATACAACAGCACTAACCGGTAACGTAGAAGCATGGACTTTACAAGGTTTAACTTCTGGTCCTGACGGAAGTTATGTTTATCAAAACGTAGCAGTTCCAGCAGCCGGAACAACTTATACAAACGTGAGTGCAGTTAACGTTAGTGGTTCTGGAACAGGTGCGGCATTTAACATTACTGTAACTAGTACAGCTTATCTAGTTACTGTGTATGCTGGCGGAAGCGGATATGTTACTGGTAACCAGTTGTTTATTGCTGGTGGAAGTTTAGGTGGTGTTAACAGCGTTAATGATTGTATCATTACCGTAACTGGATTGACAGGTAGTGCTATTTTAAACGTAACAGCAACAGGAACTGTTCCAGTTAATAGTGCATTAAACTATACAGTAAGCGTTTATGTAAAACAAGGTACAGCAACTAGTATAGATTTATACGGTATATTTTCTGGATCTAGTACAGCAACTAGCAGTATTAATTATAACTTTATTACAGGAACAGTAACTCCAAGCAATGCTAACGGAGGACTATTACCAACACAATATGGTGCAATTAATCAAGCAATTTCTACTACAGGTAGTACTGTTGGTTGGTATAGATTGTGGATGACTATTAATGACACAACTGGATTAAACACTCAATTACAATTTAGATTGTATCCACGTGGATATAGTGGCACTGCTGGACAGTACACATATTTCTACGGTAGCCAACTTGAATTATCTAGAAGTACTTACAAACCAAACTTTTATTTAGAAGTTGCTTCAACATCTAAGTATACAGCTTATGCAAATTATAACATTACTGGTTCAGGTACCGGCGTAGTTACAATTGGTGATGAACTTAGAAGTGCAAGTACATTCCAAACTTATGTTGTTACTGACGGTAATGGTATAACTGGTGGCGCCGGATACTTGACAGCAAGTAATAGTGCTCAGGGCGGAACCAATCAATATATACAATTATCAACCTCAGATACAAATACTAACGCTAACTATACAGGATTGCGTGTGTTTATTAATAGCGGAACAGGTGCAGGTCAATACGGATACATCAGCTATTTTGATAGTCGTACTACTGGTGCTACTCCAAAATTTGCTTGGGTACTAAAAGAATCATTTACTAGTTTACAAATTACTAGCACTAATAGTGGTAGTGGATTGTTTACTTTAAACACTGCAAATACAAGTACCCTATACTTAAATCAACCAGTACAATTTATTCCAACTTATTTTACTACTTCTGTAACGTCTACTAACCTTGCACAAACTACTGTAACTTCAGCAGTTGGTGGGACTAGCAACTATTTTGTATGCTCAAGTACAGCAGGATTAACTCTTAATATGGGTGTTACATTCTCTGCAGGTGCAGGCTCATTGTTTAGTGATGTAGTTACTGGATATGTATATTATGTTAGTGCAATTTTAAGTTCGACAACATTCCAGATTAGTGCTAACTATGCTGGAACAACTTATGCGTTGAATACAGCATCTGGAACTATGGTATTAAATTATATTGCAAACAACAATTATTTGCAAGCTACAACGACTAATATGGTTGTTAATTATCCAATACAGTTTACAGGAACTGCTTTAGGTGGTGTTACTGATAGTACAGTATATTACATTAATGATATTATTGATGCTGGCGATTTTACTATTTCAACAACACTAGTAACTGTAACCGTAACCGCAACTACCGCTGGTACAAATACTTTAACATGTAGCTCAACTGGCTCATTGGTTCCATTAAATCCAATTGTGTTTACTAACACAGTTTATGATAATGTTACTGACAGTACAAAATACTATATTAGCAGTATTGTTAATAGTACACAATTTACTATTGCAAGTTCTTTAATTACAGTGCCAATGACAGCTACTGCCAACGGTACTAACTTGTTAACAGTATCTTCAACAACAGGATTTGTTGCTAATCAACCAATTAACTTTGTTGGAACAAGTTGGGAAACTAACATTATTTCAGGAACTGTTTACTACATTCTTGCGATTAACAACAGTACAACATTTACAATTAGTCAAACTCCAGGCGGCGGTGCAGTAACAATGGCTGGCGGAGCTGGAACAATGACTGCTAGAACTTGCCCAACATCATTTGCCCTATCGGGTACAACTGGTTCTATGGTAGGAACAAGTACTAACGCTGTTAAAACTTTAACCTTAAGTGCGTCAGGTAGTATGACTGCTACATTCTCAACTAGTTTGTTTGGTAATGTAACTATTGGTACAACATATTATGTTCAATCAATACCGTCTCCAACAGGAAGTACATTTGCAGTATCAACTGCAACTGGTACAGTATCTGGAACTTCAACTAGTGCATCGCCTTTTGCACTAATAACTAA
>Ga0214164_1001047_pt1 | contig 16616 bp, 6 predicted proteins | sample TroBogepilimnion_13_FD_153003 | JGI IMG/M metagenome (GOLD analysis project Ga0214164, IMG submission 153003) | Freshwater microbial communities from Trout Bog Lake, WI - Practice 03JUN2009 epilimnion v4 | ecosystem: Environmental > Aquatic > Freshwater > Lake > Epilimnion/Euphotic zone ...
GGGCGCTTGTTGCAGGGCCGCCATCACCCGCAAAACCACCAGCCCATCCACCATAATTTGCAGTCCCTGCTATTGTAGTTATAATACCTGCGGCACTTACCTTTCTGATCCAGGCCATATACCGGTCAGCAATATACAGATCAGTTCCATGCATGGCCATACCCTCGGGATAGACCAGATATGCAGCGGTTGCAGGTCCGCCATCACCACCAGTAGAACTATAGGAACCACCGCCTGCAAAAGTGGAGATAATGCCGCCTGGGCTTATTTTCCTGACTCTGCCATTTGATTGATCAGCTATATATATATTCCCTGATGAATCCCGCAACAAGCCGGTTGGTCGGTATAATGCCGCCGCCGATGCCGGCCCGCCATCACCTGCAAAGGCCGCAGTTCCGTTGCCATAAATTGTATTAATAATTGGTGAGCTGCCTGTTGATATTACAGCCAGGCTGGTTGCCGCAATGCATCCTGTAGCAGCGGTATAAGTTATAGCTGTAGTACCTGCGGATACCCCTGTCGTCATTCCACTCGAACTACCTATTGAAGCTATTCCGGTTGAACCTGAACTCCAGATCCCACCTGTTGTAGAATCGGCATAGGTAGTTGTTCCGCCAGTGTATATGGATGTTGTACCTAAAATTGCTGCTGGCAGTGCATTACCCGTAATTGTTTTAGTGGCAGCACAAGGGGTTCCTGAATTATAAGTTATTGTTGCTACACCTGCACCATAACAATTAATTGTTCCGCTGGTTGAGTCTATAACTATATTATAGGTCCCGCTTTTACTCCATTTTCCTCCTGTGGTCGACTCTGTGAGTGTAATGATTGATCCCTGACAAACCGATGAAGGGCCTGAAATTGTAGCCGGATAATTTATTATATTAAAGTGTATGGTTATGCTATCCGAAGCAATAGAATCTGCAACTACAATCCTCATTGAATCTGGTCCTGAATAGCCTGCTGTTGGCATATAGTTAGGTGTTGTCGGATGAATTAAGTACCGGTTGGAGGTTGTGGAATAGACAATTCCACTTACAGTACCATGAGTTGGGTATACTGATATGCTGAATGTAACTGGCGCTCCATTACTTGTATCAAATGCCATAAGTAATGAATACAAACTAACGGCTGTTGTATTGATACATATAGTCATTGAATCTGATGGGCTGTAGTTAAATCTCGGCGATCTGTAATTGGTTTTACTAACCATTCTGATTCTGTTGTTACCTGCATCAGGCGTATACATATTCCCGGTTGAGTCAAAAACAGCTCTGCCGGTACTACGAAACAGTGCTGCTACTGCTGGTCCGCCATCACCTCCATAACCGGAAGTGCTGCTACCTGATACATAAGTTAATATACCCGTCGGGCTGAATTTCTTCATATAACTTAATGAACTGGCATATAAATAGCCGGCCTTATCGAAAGCGATCCCGCCAATTGCAGTAAATGAACTATAGGTGCTGATAATACCTGCAGGCGATATTTTGCGTATATTAAGACTTGATGAGCCATTGCAGGAAATATAAATATTGCCTGAAGTATCTATTGCAATATCACTAGGATAATCAAGTTCCGAAGCTGTAGCTGCTCCACCATCACCGGTATATCCTTCGTTACCATTTCCGCCAATTGTAGAAATAATCCCGGATGTATTTACTTTCCTCACCCTCCAATTCTCCATATCAGCTATATACAAATTGCCGCTCGCATCAAATATTATACCATTAGGATCAGAAAGCCGGGCAGCAGTTGCAGGCCCGCCATCGCCTAATACTGTAACGCCACCACCTGCCACGGTTGAAATGAGTCCAGAAGAGTTGATTTTCCTGATCCTGTTAGAGGGATATGCGTCACTAATATATACATCCGAACCATAGGTGGTAATAGAATAGACCGCATTAATTTCAGCAGCAGTAGCTGGGCCGCCATCTCCGCTATATCCGGCTGTGCCGGTTCCTGCTATAGTAGTTATTATGCCCGAGGTGTCTATCTTCCTTATTCTATGATTATTAAAATCAGATATGTATAAATTACCGGCATTGTCGAATGCCGCAGCATTTGGTCCACTAATTTGCGCTGCACTGGCCGGCCCCCCATCTCCTGAGTATCCGGCAATACCAATACCAGCAACGGTACTAACTATACATGATCCTGCAATCTGCCCCCATCCATGGAAATTAGATAGAATCAATAAAATCGTCGTTAAATATCTAATTTGATGGGTGCGGAAATAAGAGCTAATCTGAGTACATACATCAATGGGCAATATTTCATAATTTTTTTTCATAAGTAAATTTTTAAAAGGTGGAGTATATATGTTTCGGGTAAGGTTTCGAAAGTACAACCAAGCTATATATTTTTCCTAATCAACTTTCTAAATGGTCGAAAAAGTTTCTAAACGGTAAAATACCCTCAAAATTAACATAATTTATTATTAAAGAAAGTATACCTCCCAATATTAGGGAAGTCACTTGTATTTAGCCAGCTCATAATTAATTATTTGCCGGATTTAAGAAATTACTTAAATACTTGTTCAGGCGCATTTGGCTATATTCGTAGTCAACTCTTGAACAACCAATTTCTTTGGTTTTCACCCAGGCTCCAGCAAGTAAAATAATTATTCTATTTTATTAGGATTTTCCAATTATTCATTTTATCTTTGTCCCAATTTTAACCAAAAATATAAACTTATTTATCTATGAAACAATCTTTATTTCATCCTGAGTTAATCGAAGGGCTTTATGCCTGCTGCAGATTCAGACACCCAAACATTCTCGCTGATTTAGGCAATTGAAAATCGCATATTTTTATAACACCTATACATCCGAACACATTATCTTATTTTTATTATTCCGTCTGGCGCAAGTCTGTATCAAGTCCTTATGCACGGCCGACCTGTCCTAGCAATCTTGGCCGTTTATTGAAAATCGCGACCCCTCGGGATAACTGTCGTTTCTCTCAGTTATAGCACAATAGGATAAGATGAGATAATCGTAAATTAGTTTATATCAGCCACCAGCAAGGTTTTAAGCAATCATCATTATCCCATTGTCTTTTATTTATGAGAATGGGATAACCAAACAAAAGGCCTTTTTCTGGAGGCTGCTTTTTTTCAAGGCCGCAGTAAAGCACCAGGGCCAGACATTTCGAAGCGAGATTACCAAATTCCCTATCTTGCAAATAGGAGATAAGATGAGATAATCGTAAATTAATTTATATCAGCCACCAGCAAGGGTTTCAGCGTTTATCATTATCCCATTGCGTATCTTTTAGGAAATGGGATAACGAAACAAACCGCCTTTTGCGGGAGGCTGCACTTTTTACCGGGAAGAAAAATACCAATAAGACATTATAAACAGGCATTACTGGGATTTGCATTCTTAAATAGCGTCTTTACAAATTGCGACTTAGCGCCTCCGCGTGAGATTTTTCCAGAACGTTTCAGTTTCCAATTGGCATAAATAATTGAATATCAATATTTTTCTGTGCAAAAATATTTTTCCCGGTTGGTGCGCAAATCTAACTTCTGAAAATTCTTTAATTCCATAAATTCCGCTTCAGACATACATTGCTTACTACCGAAAGTAGCCGCAATTATCAACAACTAAACTACTCATAACCAACAATAATCTGTGCAATTATTTTTTCTCATTAAGTGTGCAATTCTTGAATATCGTTTAATACTGTAAATCAAGGTTCAGCTATTTTATACCTGTTCCAGGCTATTATTAATTTTGTGGAATAAAATTCTTTTTTTTACCCAACCAAAATAATATTTAGCATTGTCTTGTATAGAAAGAATAATTCGCTTAAATTGCGGTACGGTTTTAATTGGTATTATTAAATGACTTTACGATGAAGAAATTATTATTTGGAGTTGGCGTTTCGTTAATGTTGGCGGGCCCTGCAATTGCGCAGGATGTGCACTTTACACAATATTTCACATCACCGCTCACTTTGAATCCGGCTATGACCGGCCTGGTAGCTGAGGATATACGTTTTGCATGCAATTACAGAACTCAGTGGAGCTCCGTATCTGCAAATCCTTACATTACAGGCACGGCCTCTTTCGATATGGCTATGCTGAAAGGTAAATTACCGGAGGGCGATGCTTTGGGTGCCGGCCTTATGGTACTCTACGATAAATCAGGTACCGGTGGCCTTACCAATACTACAGCTGGTCTTTCCCTTGCTTATCACAAAGCTTTCGGGTTCGACAGGCAGCAGCATATATCTATTGGTTTCCAGGGAAATTACGTTCAGAAATCACTCGATTTTTCCAAGCTTACTTTCGAAGATATGAACCAGCCGGGCCAAGGCCTTGTTAATCCAACTAAGGAGTTCTTCCCTAAAACCTCAATAGGCTATTCCGATTTCAACGGTGGTATCATGTATTCCGGTAAAATTGCCGATCACTCCACTGCCTATATTGGCTATTCTTATTATCATCTTACCAACCCCACCGAAACTTTCCTTAACGATAACGCTACCATACATTCCCGTCAATCTGCCTACATGGGTGGCTCATTCGATATGAACGAGAATACAGTTTTGTATGCCAGTGCACTTTACCAGACACAAGCTTCAGCTTCCGAAATTGTAATTGGCGCTGCTGTAGGTTTTATCCTCAACCCTGGTCATGACGAAGAATTCCAGAAAAACACTATATTCTATCTTGGTGGCTGGTATCGCTACGGAGATGCAGTTTGTCCTTATGTAGGTATTGAATGGTCTAAAATGCGTTTTGGCGTAAGTTACGATGTCAACGTTTCCAGCTTTACCCCGGCTACCGGTGGTGCAGGCGCTTACGAAATATCTGTTATCTTCCTCGGCCGTATCAACAAGCAGGAAAGGAATCCAAACTACAACTGGTCTTGTCCTAAAGTATTCTGATTCAGATCCGAAGACATTCCAATACAAATAACTACTTAATATTACTTAATTCAATAACCTGAAACGTAACAATTTCAGGTTATTTTGTTTTTACAATGCAGCCAGTATTACGTATAGCAGATGCTTATTCAGTTATTTGTTGCTTCGGAAAGTTTCCCGCTTATTCAATTTATCCCGTTATTGAAAATAGGTAGTATTTTTGTTGCATCTTCATCTTAACCAGTTTACAATAAAATGTATTGTTGGCTAATTACCAGAAATTAAATATAAAAGCGACATCCGGATGAAATCACTGTTTTCAATAATTTGCATATTACTCTTTTCCTTAGCAGCCGGCGCTCAATACAATAGCTACAAACACTTCAAAAATGATCTTGCCCGCCAAAAACTAAAAGGCAAGATAAAATCAGTAACTGAAAAAGAATACAATGCATCGGGCGACAGCCTCATGCTCAGAGCCATAACCACCTACAACGATACCGGCAATATGACCTCCTTTATCACCTCTTCGCCCGATGGTATCACTTTATCCCGCACCTCATTTACCTACAACGACAGCGGCAAACTACAGGAAGAAAAAAGGTTCAAGGCCGATGGCACTTTGAATGTGCGCACCACCTGCATTTATGATGAGAAAGGTAATAAAACAGAAGAAGATAATTATGATGCCGGAGGTACACTTTTCTTAAAGGTGGTCAACCGCTACGACGGCAAGGGCAACCGGATCATAAAAGACAGCTACAACGAATTCGGGAGCCTGTTCCTCAAGTGCAATTCCAAATTTGATGAGGCAGGCAATGAGGTACTTGCCAAAGAATTTGATTCTCATCAGAGCCTGAAATTTACTACCACATTCGAATATGAAAATGAAGATAAAAGCGGCAACTGGCTCAAACGGACTACTTTAAAAAACGATATCCCCGTTTCAATTACCGAGCGCGAAATTGAATACCGCTGACTATTCCGGTCTTAATTTACCAACCCGCGCTATTTGGTTCTCACACCCGGTATCAGCTGGTCCTGCTGGTGCAGCACTATTTTATTAAAGGATCCGTTGCCACTCTTCACAAATTCAATCTCTGCATTCCAACCTGCTGCCCTGAATGTGGTTTCCGATTCCTGCACCATCTTTATCGCTTTCTGATCAGGGCTGCTTGCGTATAGCTCATTTCCTTTTAAGGCAAATGACAACGTATAAGCAGGTGTAATTTCAAAATCACCCACATACTTGCTCCTATCTCCGCCATCTATTGGTTTTGGCTTCTTTACTTTCACAGGTTCAGGCTGGTCTGCAGTTGGCCGGGGCCGCTCAGCTGCAACGGTTACTTTCCTTTCGCCCGGCAGCACATAGCTTTTTTCATACAGGCACTGTAGTATATTATTGGCAATAGATGAATCACTTTCCCCGTTACGCACCACATTTTCCAGCAGCACTATCAGCACATCATCATCTTCCTGCCTTATTATATAATTGCGGTAGCCGGTCATTTCACCGCCATGCTGCATAAATTTACGGTTATATATACTGTAAATGTCCCAGCAGGGGGCATGCTGGTTTCTCACTGGCGAGTAGGCCAGGTCCTGCCAGTCTTTAGGCAGCAGTTTATGCTGCAGCAGCGCCCTGTGATACTTCAGCAAATCGGTGGCTGAGCTGTATAATTCACCTGCCGAAAAAATCAGTAACGAATCTTTTGCAGGCGCTTCGGTATACTTTTCCCGTTCTTTCTCAATATAACCAATAGCCTTATTTTCATCGCGCAGTCTTAAAAAATCAAAACCGGTATGGGTCATACCACAGTTAAAAAGGATTTCTTCTTTTACCTCTTTCTCATATTTTTTATGAGCAATTTTTTCAATCACAGTCGCCAGCAGAAAATAATTTGAGTTGCTATTCTGGTACTCAGCACCCGGAGCAAAAGCCAGTGGCTGGTTCTTAAACCGGTCTATGATCTCCTCCCGCGATTTAGGTATATAATGTGGGCTCACGCAAAAAGCAGGGTCATTGGTATAATTATAGATTCCCGAAGTCTGGCTAAGCAGGTTCTTAAGAGATATACGGTCGCCATTCGGATAATCGGGCAGGTATTTTACCAGTTTATCATCAAGCCCAAGTTTGCCCTTGCTGTCCAGTTGTATAATTACCTCGGCGGTAAACAGGTTGGTATTCGTTCCTAATTCATAAATAGTATTTTCCGTATTCCGGCTCTTAGTCCTTTCATCCCTGTATCCATACCCTTTGGCCAGCAGAACGGCACCTTTGCGCACTATAAGTGCCGTACCGTTGAAATTATCGTGCTTCACATAATAATCCATCAGCCGCTCCAGTTTCTCAGTTTGGGCTGAAGCAAATGAAGATACGGCCAGTAACAGAATACATAAACAGTTTAATTTCTGCATGTTGGTAAAAATAAATAACTGGCTGATTTAAGGGCATGAAGATAAAAAAAACGAAGGAGAATTTGTTTTCCGGCAAACAAATTTATTAACCCATATAGTTAAATTAAAACAGGCTGCCTTAAGGGGCAGCCTGTTTCAGTAATTATTTAAGCTTTTACTTATTTCTCAACTACAATATGGAATACCTGGTTTGCAACATCTGAACGCAGGTTCAGCAGATACATACCATTAGCGAGGTTACCGTTGAGCTGAACATGCTCATTCAGTTTACCACCATTGGCAATTACCTTCTGTGAGTAAATAACATGGCCTACCACATCCATAACTTCAAGGGTTACAGTTACATCATCAGATGTACCCAGTGAACCGGTTACGTTAAAGATACCCTTGTTAGGATTTGGTATTACAGTTACATCAGCAGTTCCGGCAGTAACCTGGTTAACATTAACGGTATTGCGCACTGTAATAGTCTTTGAGCTGCTTACAGTAACATCGCCACACATACCAGTGCTGGTTACATCGCAGGAAATCACATCGTTATTGTTGAATTCATTGCTGATGAATGTACTGTTGGTAGCGCCTGATACTGGGAAACCATTAACCTTCCACTGATACAGAGGGCCGCTGGTACCGCCATTGGTAACACTCACTGTAAATGTATCCGTCTGTCCCATTTTAATTGATAAACCAGGAGTAGCAGTAATCGAATTAATAACAGGAGTAACAACCGGCATAATGGAAACACTAACTGTATCAGCCATATTGCTGGTACATAATGTAGCCGCATCAGTTCCAATTATGGTATAGCTGCCTGCAGTTGTCTGCATTCCGAAGTCAATTGCAGTACCAGTACCTGCTACAGGAGTACCTGAAGCCGAACCGCCTAAATAAAGCTGGTAATTAACATCGGTGCTTGAACTGTTCAGCAATACATCCGCACCCGCGCCTCCTGCACAATATGGGCCACCGCCTGATACATTATATACCACAGGAACAGGTATTACACTTACCGTAGCAGAACTTGCCATGTTTGAAGTACAACCTGTCAGTGCATTTGTAGCTACTACAGTGTAAATACCTGCTGCTGACTCAAGCCCGAATGAAAGTGGAGAACCAGAACCTGCAACAAATGATCCAACTGTTGAAGTACCGAGGTAAAGCTGATAATGTATTCCGGTATTTGAACCATTAAGGCTTACTGTCGCGCCTGAATCATTGGCACAATATGGGCCACCGCCAGTTACATTATGAATTGTTGGTAACGGATTGATTGAAATGGTAGCGTTGCCTGCCATATTGGTCTGGCATAAACCACCAGGGCTGGCTACTACTGTATAAGTACCTGCGCCGGTAAATGTTCCGAAAGAAATTAAACCACCAGTACCTGTTACCAGGCTGCCTACTGCAGATCCGCCCATAACTAATTCATAGGTGATACCACTATTTGAAGTATTAAGATTAATTACCTTACCTGAACCACCGGAGCAATAAGCGCCGCCGCCTGTTACTGTATCAACCGATGGCTGAGGTGTAACAGAAATAGTAGCAGCACCAGTCATATTAGTTGTGCAATGTGTTGTGGTATCAGTTGCTACAATTGTGTAGCTGCCTGCGCCTGTCTGCAATCCGAAATCAAGTGCAGAACCTGTTCCGCCCATCGGACTGCCCATTGAGCTGCCTGAATGCATCAGCTGATAGCTGATACCCAATGAAGAATTGCCCAGGTTAACATCATAACCTGTACCGCCTGCGCAATAAGCGCCACCTGCTGATACAGTTTGTAATGGAGGCAGCGGATTAGCCGTAATTACTGCACTGCTCACCATTGTATCCGAACATCCGGTTGCGGGGTTAACTGCCATTACCCAATAGTTGCCTGCGGTATGAATACCGAAATTAAGTGAACCACCTGTACCAACCATATAAGATGTACCCACCATTGATGAGCCATTATATAACTGGTAATGAATAGCCGCTGTTGATGAAGATAGATATACCGGAACACCTGTGCTGCCTGCGCAATAGCTGTTGGTACCTGTAACAGTATATTGGGCTGGTAAAGGATTTGTGCCAATAGTAACAGAATCTGCCATATTGCTGGCACAGCCTGAAATATGATCAGCGCCGGTTACTTTATAAACTCCTGCTGCCTGAAGACCAAAATCCATTGGTGAGCCCGTACCTGGTACTGTCATAACAAGCGTAGTGCCCATATTCAACGTATAATCAACACCCAGGGTTGTACCGCTCAATCCGATATGAACGCCTGCTCCGCCTGCACAATAATTGCCACCGCCTGTTACTACATATACTGCAGGGCCGGGATTGATGGTTATAGATGCCACGCCAGCCATAGTTGCCGCACAGCCAGTAAGCGGGTTAACCGCTGATACAGTGTAAGAACCTGCAGGTGTATGCATACCTAAATCCAGAAGAGAACCTGATCCGGTAACCGGGCTGCCAACTGCTGCACCACCTCTGTATAACTGATAATTAACGCCCATATCCGATCCGTCGAGGAGAATATCAATTCCGCTTCCGCCAGCGCAATAGCTGGTACCGGTACCGAATACTGAATCAATATTAGGCAATGGGTTTACATTGATATTAGCAGATCCTGTCATAAACCCAACACATGATGTGCTGCTGTTGGTTGCTGTAATAGTATAAGCGCCTACTCCTGATTGTATACCGAAGTTAAGCGCGCTGCCTGTGCCCGAGATTGGTGCACCCAGCATAGCGCCGGCAAACCATAACTGATATGTAGTACCACTGTTTGAGCTGCTCAAACCAACCGGAAGCCCTGCACCACCGGTACAGTAATTACCGCCGCCGGTAACCGTATATGAAGTAGGAGCCGGATTAATAAATACGTTAGCTGTGCCCGACATATTCTTGGTACATCCTGTTGAAGCATCAATAGCCACAACTGAATAAGTTCCGGGTGAAGTCTGCAACCCGAAATCAAGGCCTGCATTTGAACCTGCAATCAATCCGCCGGTTACAGCTGTTGAACCATGATACAACTGATAGTTGATACCGGTAGTAGAATAATTCAGGTTAACATGCACGCCCAGGCCGCCAGGGCAGAAACCACCGCCGCCGGTAACAAAGAATACCAATGGTAATGGATTGATGCTGATAGTTGCAATACCCGACATTGTGCTTACACAACCAGTAGTAGTATTGGTAGCTATGATAGTATAAGTACCCGCGCCTGTCTGCGTACCGAAACTAAGCATTAAGCCAGATCCGGCTACCGGAGCGCCTACCGGAGTAGTTCCGAAATATAACTGATATACCACACCCATATCCGATCCGTCAAGGGTAATACCAATTCCCGCTCCGCCTGTGCAATAACTGCCGCCGGCGCTGATGGTATGAATAGGTGGTACTGTGTTGAGAACAACTGTAGCTGTTCCTGCCATGTTCTTGCTGCAGCCGGTAAGCGGGTTAATTGCTGTTGCTGTATACATGCCTGGCGCAGTCTGTGGACCAAAATCAAGCGGAGCACCTGTACCGGCAACAATGCCGCCTGTTGGTACACCACCCACCTGCAACTGATAATTGATACCTGTTGCCGATCCGCTGAGCGATACGTCTGCTCCCGTAGTGCCCGGGCAGAAATTACCGCCGCCGGTAACAGTATAGGCATTTGGTAACGGATTGATAGTAATAGTAGTGCTGCCACTCATATTGCTGGTGCAGGCAGTAGATGTATTGATACCTACAACTGTGTAAGTACCAGCTGTTGTATCTACGCCAAAATCAAGAGGTGAATTCGAACCGCCTACAGTAGTTACCAGTACAGGGCCTCTGTACAACTGGTAATTAACACCTGTGGTAGATAATCCCAGCCCGATATGCACACCGCCGGTTCCGGCACAATACGCACCACCACCTGTTACTAAAAACGGCGTAGGCAGTGCATTGATGGTAATAACCTGTGAAACAGAACACGATGTAGGCAATGTATAGATCATCACCGGTAAACCCGATGCAAGACTGCTCACAAATCCGGAACTTGGTATAATAGTAGCTATGCCTGGATTACTGCTGGTCCATGAACCGCCTGGAGTAGGATCTGACAATGTGGTAGTGCCACCATTACAGAAATTGAATACTCCTGCTATTGGCCCCGGTAACGGGTTAACTAAAATCGGGCTTGAATTGGCACAACCTGTAGCAAGCGTATACGTAATGTTTGCAGTACCTGCCGATACACCGGTTACAATACCGGTACCGCCAACCGATGCTACCGATACATTGCTGCTGCTCCACGCGCCTCCGCCAGCATCTGTAAGTAGTGTAGTAGAGCCTGCACATACGCTGCCACTGCCTGTTGGCGCACCCGGTAGCGGGTTAACTGTAAGATTGAAAGGGGTAATACAACCCGTAGGTAAAGTATAAGTAATTGTAGTAGCGCCAGCTGCACCGCCGGTAACAATACCACTGCCCGATGTAATAGTTGCAGTAGCTGGGTTGGCGCTGGTCCATGTTCCCGCTGGTGTGGCATCTGTAAGGGTAGTAGTTGCGCCTGCAGCACAAACCACATTGGCACCTGTAATAGAGGCTGGCAATGGGTTTACTGTAAATGGCGTAGTAACATAACAACCGGTAACCGGTAATGTATAAGTAATAGTAGGCGCACTTGCAGTAATACCTGTAACCAAACCTGTTGTTGACCCTACATAAGCCAGCGTAGGATTGCTGGAAGTCCAGGTACCACCGCCGCCATCAGTAAGTGTAGAAGATAAACCGATACAAGCAGTGTTGATACCAACAATGGCAGATGGTGCCGGATTAACCGTAACAGAAACTAACAGAAAACCAGAACCACAATTCGCAACTGAAGCCGCATAAGTTATTGTAGCAATACCTGCTGCAACACCGGTTACTGTTCCTGTGGGTGTAATTGTAGCAACACCTGGGGTACCACTACTCCATGTGCCACCTGAACCGGTAGAACTTAAATTTATTGTCTGACCAACACAAACAGGCGTATTACCAATAACTGTACCAAGATTTGGTGCACATATTATTACATAACCATGCCCTGTTTGATAGCCTTGTGTAAGTGCTAAATTAGATACAGCCAAGCCATTAATAGTGCCTGCTGCTATTGGGTATGATGATCCGCCACCGCCACCTGCAATGTCGTAACCACCTCCACCACCCCAGTAACCGCCGCCTCCGCCGCCTGCATAATATGTGCCATTACCGCCGCTTGTTTGAGTACCAGGTGAACTAACACATGAATTATTCCCTCCTGCTGTTTGTGACCCACCAGTCGGATCGAAGCAAGAACAGGTTGTAGCGCTGCAATATTCACCTGTGCCTCCTACCGCGTTACCACCAGCACCACCAATCTCACCACCGCTGCAGGATTCACTGCCGCCGCCACCACCACCACCTGCAACTATAACCCTATTACCAATTCCGGTACCACCGAAACGAATTTCAGATGAGCCACCACCTCCGGCACCATAATAATAAGGTCCTGAATTACCACCTGTCGCGCCACCAACTCCTCCGGCAGCTGTAACTGAACAACAGCCACCAGTTAAATTTGCGCCCTGGCCGCCTACATAAATTTTAAGTTGCTGACCTGAAGTTACAGCTATAGTAGCTTGTACACGACCACCCATACCACCTGCACCATAACTTGCGCCGGCATTACCACCTTGGGAGCCTGTTACATCAACACCTACTGCCGTTACTCCTACTGGAACAGTATAAGTTACTGGTGAGCTGCTGGGCGTATTGAATGTAACTGATTGAGCAAATGAACTAATGCAAGATCCGGTTAAGATCGCGATCAGGATCGGAAATGTTGAAATGTAAAATCGTTTCATTGCGGTAAATTTTTAAAATAAATGAATGATGAACACCTTTTAAGCTAAATAGTTAATAATATTCTACGTAAAGCCGACTAAATATTCGCTATGCAAAATAGTTTGTTTTCGATATAAAACAAAATTTTTCTTTTTTTTCTTTATTATTTCCAGAAAGCAAATGGGGATTTGTCACTTTTCAGGTAAATATTTACAGGTTTATTTCTTCTTGGAAATTATTATAAACGATGAAAATTGTGAGGTATTGTGGTTATTATTCAAATTTAACATTCTTAAGAAGGTTAGTGGTTTTTTACATAAATTTGAACCAAATTTTTATAGGATGTTCAATAAAATCATCAGTTCACTACTATTAATTTTCACAATATGCAAACCTGGAATATCACAATTATTTCCTAAAGAAAACAGCACTCTTAATTACAGAATTGTTGGTTTTTCTTTCCCTGCAGAAAACATATCAGATAAATACACCATTGAAATTGCAAAAGGGTATCATATTACTGAAGATTCCTTCCAAAACAACATTATTACTAAGATAACTAGTGATACCAGTAAAGTAATAATCGAAGTACCATCCTTTGGTATATATTATACCTGGCGTGTTCATTCCAAAAAAAAATCAGGCTACAGTGAGTTACATCATTTCAGTACAGGGTATCTACCTGATAACAGCAGTAGTACACGGCTGCGCATTACAAAGAAAGCTGAAAAATATAATGATGCTTATGTTTTTTTAGATGCATGTAAAGTACTTTATGATATGAAAGGGAATCCTGTTTGGTTTCTTCCAGAAATCAACGGAACAACAAATGATACCCATGCCGATCTGAAAATATCACCATTTGGTTCAATTACACTTATTCTAGGTGATCATGGATATGAAATAGATTATAATGGCAAAGTATTGTGGGAAGCTCCTCGAAATGGCATTATAAGTGGTGATAGTATCGAGCATTTTCACCACCAGCTTAATATGCTTAAGAATGGTCATTATATGATACTTGGCCTTGAAACAGCACCTTGGGATATGGATGGAAGAAAAGGGGATAGCGCTTTTACTATCAAAGCAAAAATGCCTTTCGGTACTGTACTGGAATACGATGCGAAAGGAAATCTTATTTGGTCATGGAAATCTTCCACCTATTTCCTTAATTCCGATGTGGTTAACTATAATAGAAATGGAGCAAAACATGGAGTAGATGTTCATCAGAATTCATTTTGTTTTGATGAAATTAACAAAGCAGTTTATGTTAGTTTCAGAGGAATCAGTAGAATTGTAAAAATAAAATATCCTGAAGGTACCGTAATTAATAGTTATGGCGAAATATATAAAGCTAATGAGTCTGAAAAAGGCAATGGATTATTTTGCGGACAACATAGCTGCAACATTACACATAATGGGAATTTATACTTGTTTGATAACAATAATTGCAATAATGATCAATTACCAAAAATCCAAATTTTTCAAGAGCCGGGACCAGGTTTATCTGACTTGAAAAAGATTTGGGAATATCAATGTAAACTCAGAAATGAGGATATAAAAAATCCGCCTGATTATAAAGCTTCAACTGGTGGTAATGTATATGAATTACCCGACAACTCCATGTTTGTATCTATGGGTAGTGTTTATGGAGAGATTTTTATAGTATCTCCGGACAAGAAAATAGTATGGAGTTGCTTCCCTGAAAAATGGAATATGGATAAAAACAAATGGGAATTGGTGTATCAATACAGGTCTAGTATAATTGCCAGCAGAACCGAATTGGAACGACTTATCTGGAATTCCGAAAAATAATATATAAAAGCAATGTTACCTATTAGGGTGATCCTGCAATATATTAATTCCAATGCTATTCCAGATCAACTGATCAAGCTGTTTACTGGTTATTATAATGCTTGCTCTGTATTGAGATAACGGAATCCATTCATTTGTTTCTTTATTTTTCTTTTCCAGGCAGGCACTCCACAGAATTTTCTTGTTCAGTGACAAAATAAATAATTTACTATCCGGGTCCGCCGTTGAAACAAACAGAGAATTATCCGGCAATTCAAGTATGTTTCCCCCTTTGGGAAAACCATTTGGTGCTGTTATATCCCTACTGAATTGATATTCCCATATTATCTCAGGTTGGCCTTTATCTAAAACAGGCTCCTTTATTTTTTCTATCATAGGCAACGCCCCGGTATCACAAGCATTATTATTAAAGAGCAGTAAATTCCCATCTGACGCGCGCCTGATACTGTGTTGACCACAGTACAAAGGATTTCCTTTCACCGGAACTCCAGGCATATATATTTCACCATAATTACCTAATACAACCCCTTCAGGGTATTTTATTTTTATAATACGACTTATTCCTTTACAGTTAAGATAAATTATCTTGTTTTGTTCATCAAAATAAAAAGAGTTTTCATGAATATCTACAAACATACTGCCATCAGCAGGCCGGTAATTTACAAGATCTGATTCAAGAAAATATTTCGAAGATTTCCAGTTCCAGACAACCTTGCCTGCTGGATCATATTCAATTATTGTGCCAAAGGGAAGATATAAATGTGCTGTACTATCAAAGACTATACCCCGATTAATTTTTTCGGTAGGTATCTGGCAATGGACTAATTCCATACCAAGAATCATATAATGGCCATTATTAAGTTTAGTAAATTCATGATGATAGTTTTCATGTGAATGCTCCAATTTACGTCCGTTTACTTCGCCGGTATTGGGTGCTTTCCAGAGAATATGACCTTCATAATTGATATCAAATGCCTGATCAATAAGAAAAGTTATTGAACCTGATGGTGAAATCTTAAGATCTGTAGGATAGATACTTCTACCTTCAATTTTTGGCAGGTACCATACCGGATTACCCTTCATATCATAAAGCGCTTTTGCCCCATCACAAAAAACATAAGCGTCTTTATATTCCAGTGCAGGTTGTATTATCCGTAATCGGGTCACTGAGGTATCTACTTCCGGTATTATGCCAGTACTGAAATGATAAAATGAACACCGTTTCCCTGATTTGGAACCTGAATTAGGAGTAATCCTCCATGTATATTGGCTGCCAAATGCCGGCACTTCAGCAATTATTTTATTTCCGGTGTCAATCTTTTTCAGAACAATATTTTTTCTGAAAGAATCTTCTGAGAAGTACCGGCCACTGGCAATTTCCAGCGTAAAGCTGCCACCTGATACAGGAAAAGAAATAGGTACAATCCGGTAATTAAGTTCACTCCCCTCTTTTGGCAAAATCTGGGAATGGCAATGAATAAAAGGAAAAATAAACAGCAGTACTAAACAGATATTTTTAACCATGAACCGGTTTTGTAATTTCTACAAATCTATGTAAAAGCAGTGATTGATAAAATAAAAACTGCCACTTCAGTTTTATCATTGAAGTGGCAGTTATATAAAAGTATATCAACTAATTTTTCACAAACATCAATGGTTGGTTATTTTCA
>Ga0214164_1001048_pt1 | contig 16595 bp, 11 predicted proteins | sample TroBogepilimnion_13_FD_153003 | JGI IMG/M metagenome (GOLD analysis project Ga0214164, IMG submission 153003) | Freshwater microbial communities from Trout Bog Lake, WI - Practice 03JUN2009 epilimnion v4 | ecosystem: Environmental > Aquatic > Freshwater > Lake > Epilimnion/Euphotic zone ...
CGTTCCTTTGGTTACTTGCACCGATTCTAGCCACGGCCCAGGAATAAATGTTAGCCCATAGGCTCCCGCCAGCCCACGTATTTCTGGAATATTCTCTGTTGTTATCTGCGTATAGTTGCCTGATAAACCCAAAAGCTGTATTTGTTTGATACCCGTCACGGCATCACTGTAAGAAACGTCGACTGATGGCGTCGTTTCAAAGCTTTCAGAGAGATTACAACACGCTGCTTTGGCAATTTCCCTCGAACCAATGTTCAAAGTATTCAGTGTGCTGACAGTTGATACATAAGACGAGAAGCCTCTTCCCGATTTCACGGTTACTTCTTGCAACGTATGGGTTTTATCGTTGCGTAAAATCACTTTTACCTCACGGGTATTGGTTATCGTGAGTGTATCAGACACATATCCCACAAAACTCACCACCACTTTGGTAGGTAGTGTGTGATAAGGCAATTTAAACACGCCCAAACTATCTGTAACGGTAGCATAAGCGATTGTTAGCTGCCTTATTGTTGCATTCGAAATGGGTAAAAACATCCCTTTTTTGTTCTCTTCCAACACAACGCCCATTATGGGTGCAGCAATGGATGCGTGCGCAGAATCAATCGTTGCATTTGTACCCAATCCACTCAATTCACGTTCATATTTACAACAGCTAGGCAACTTATTATAGGCTGCATCGGTGGCTTTTATGGTCTTTGTATCATGCCCCACCTCTGCCAATCGCTTTTGAATGCCCGCAAGGGAGTACTTACTACTATCGAAGGATACGGTGAGCATTTTTGTGTCAATATCCCAGTTTACTTTGGCAATCCCTACGTCTTTTAATGCGTTTTCTATGCGGTCTTTGCATTGGCTACAGTTGCCATAGACCATTAATGAATCTGTTTTTGCATGTTTCCTTTGTGCTATGGCAGATGTAACGCCAATCAACAAGCACAACAACAATATATATATCGTTTTCATTTTATTTAATAGTTAGAATAAATTAATAACGTACTTATAACAAGCAAAAACGGTGAGCTTCATGCTTGATAAATACTAAACTAAATATGCCAAGTATTAAATTCTGTAGACGCAGTCTAAAATGTAGATTTTGTTATTGGATTTTCGCCTGAAATCGGTTTTAAAATAGGTGTTCTTGGTTAAGGTTGTTATGCTTGGTGTAGTAATATGATAATAATAAGCAGGAATAGCTGCTGCGATGAATTTTTCATAGCTCATTCCGGCTACAGCATCCTTATAATGGTTCTCAACTTTTACTTGTTTGTACACATGTTTGCAGCATTTGCCTTTCTGCATCCCGCCCATCGTGCCTTTGCTGCCGCATCCGCCTATCTTGTTTTCCAAACTAGACGAAACTAGTTTGTCCATACAGTAATGCTCGTGTATAGTCGCGCCAAACGATGAAACACCGTAAGCAAATAACAACAATATGACGACTAACTTTTTCATTTTTTCTGTATGTCCTTTTCTTTATGAGTGTAAAAGTAACTGCTGATCTAATTATTTTTAGTGACTCTCATCATCTCCTACTTTTATTATCAATTGTTTATCAAATCGCAATCGCCGAATACCCAATCTTGTCCAATGCCTCCGAAATTGTGCTAGCAGAAACAGCCTCATTATCTATCGTCAAAAGTTTTATGGGTATAGTGGTATCAACAGTCCAATTGTCCTCCCCTACCAATTCATTTAGCATATTTGTCACCTTGGCTTTGCAACTATCGCAATTAATATTCGTCTTGAAAAGCTTATTTTCCATCTTATCTTTTTTAATCAACTGCAAAGATGACCCTTTCTAAACCCCCATTTGTTACACTATTTGGGAAATGATTTGTAGTTAAACGAGTTTTTGCATTCCGTCAAACTGCAACTTGCTATTTTTTCTCATTCACATTATCCAATGTCTTTCTCAATCCCTTATGATTGGCCTTAAATGCCGATGGTGTAAGCCCCGTTATCCGTTTAAACTGATTACTGAGATACCCCACACTACTATATCCCAGTTTATAGGAGATTTCAGACAATGAAAACTCGTCATATACCAGCCATTCCTTTACTTTTTCTATTTTTTGAAGGATAAAATACTGTTCCAGCGTAATACTTTCCAGTTGTGTAAACAATTTAGACACTGTTGAATATTCTTTGTGAATGTTTTTGGAGATATATACACTCAAGGCAAAGTGTTCGTCTATGTTACCTTGCTGCACAAGCTCAATCAGTAGATTTTTTGCCTTGTCAATCAACATTTTCCGATGATCGTCCAACAATTCAAACCCTACTGCTTCCAGTTTGCGTTTTAATCGTTCCAGTTGCCATCCTGCCGCCTCATTTTTCAACAATACTTCCCCCAATTCTACTTTTATATATTGCAAATCCTCCTCTTTCAGTATTGTTTCAACCGCCATCTTGCAACGGGGACACACCATATTCTTTATATATAATTCCATCTCTAGTTTATTGTTGCGTAAAGATAACTGTTTGACAGGGATGCTTACCCACAAATGCTGTTTCAGGATTATTCCGTTTGCACTTTCTGTTTTCAAACGCTCATTTCATACAATTAGGGATATTAATCCAGAATAATATACCCTTTTCATTGATTATCCCGCATTAGTGGTAGCTTGTGTGCTTTCTTCACAAGAGCCCTTTTGCTCCATATAAACACATACGAATGGCACGCATCAATTATCCCTCAGCTATCGAGGAACAAACCGTTTTGTTGGACAACATAGTGTCTAAAATGAAGGAGGATGGGGACGATAGTCCCATTGTGGAGATGTTGGTCCTCAATAAAATTGACCTGAATGCAGACGTTGCTATCGGGGTAAAAGCATTAGCCAACAATACACTCTTTCTGGCATTGGATAAGAAGGCGCATAACCATCGCCAGCAGCGCGATAAAGTGATGAAACCCATTCTTAAACACCTGAGGGGCTGCTTCAGATTCCTAAAAGAATGGTCAATGCCCAACTTTAAAGCAATAGGCGATTGGGGTGGTACTATTACGGATGGAGGTAAAATTACTTACCCTTCAGACACAGAAGAAAGAATCAAATTGTTATTATTATTGAAGAAAAAACATGATAGTTACACCGATTCCGACAGCCCTTTATTGCCTTTTCTCACTGCAAACCAGATTAGTCTGGAGGATGATGCAACAAATGGGGCAACGGCTATCGAAAATAATATTGCTTTTAATGCGTTGATGAAAGAAGCCCTGAAAGCACGTGAGGATAGGGATAAAGATTGGAAGGACCCAATGAAACACATCCGGAAAGTGGGACAATACCTAAAAACTTCATACCCAAAAAACGTAAATATGCTGGGACTTTACGGCTTTTTGGTTGTTTTGGCAGCAAAAGTTGCCAAAAAGAGAACCATCAAAATGGGTATTTCAGCCAATAAGGTAGGATTGAGGACAAAAGTGGGACGTATAATTGAAAATCTAGGCACGAAAGACTTGTATATCTACAAAGGAAAACTACTAACAGGCACTCCCCTCCTATTAAAGGCCGCAATCAAACTCAATATGACAAAGGGATACAGCATTTTTTCGGTCAACAATCCTTCCACTACCGAACCAGGAAAATTTCTGTACTTTCCATTGTAATTTACTGCTCAACAGGACTTTATTTTAGCAAATAATCTCTTAATTATTACTAATACGCCTCCATTTCTTACACAAACGAGCCATTTTCTTACCCATTATTTAACTGTTTTGGTGTGATATTCCCTTTTCCTTTCGCAAACAAGCCTTTTAGTTTGAGAAAACCCCTCTGCTTCGGTAATATTTGGAGGGTATTGAGACGAAAAATGCCTCGTTTGTGTAAAAACAGTTGAATAATGAGTATAAAAAGAAGGGGATGCTGACAAAAAGGGAACCCTTTCTGCAAGAAAGTGGAGGATTGTTGCAAGAAAGAGGTCTTGCTATGCCGTGCCTACGGCACTATTAGCTATTTATGGGTTTGATTGCTACCAATAGTTCGTCCCTAGAGGGACTTTTAAATGAATTTATTTGAAGAATAATTTAGAGTTATTGGTTAATTTCCATCATCTTTGGTAAAAGAATTAATTATCATTAAAAAATTACCAATGAAAAAGTTACTTGATACCATTATCATCATTACAGTAATTGCATCAACCTGTTTTGGACAAGAAAAATTTCAAAATGGAGTCAGTTATACTAATCCTTTAAAAATAGATACAAGCAATTACTATTTAACTGGGAATTTAATAAAAAAATCAGAGCGGAATAAGTTCAATTTGCTGAGTAATAATGGTTATTATCTTGCTCCAATCTGGACTAATGTTTACATATTTAATCCAGAAACGAAAAGTGCGATTAAAATGTTTTCAAATTCACTAAACTGTATATATTCTATAACTACTAGTTACCCTAGTCATTACACTAGTTCCCGAAATATTACTCCACAAAGTGCTATTCTGAAAAATTGTATCTTATTTTCCGTTAAAACAGATGAATATAATAAAGATGGAGTAATTGATGAAGACGATCCTGTTTCACTTTTTATAACAACTAAGTCCGGAGAGAACTTAACACGAATTACGCCCGCAGATATGAATGTAACAGGTTGGAGTTCTGACGATAAAGACAAAAAGCTTTTTGTAATGCTACAAAAAGATAAGAATGGAGATAAAAAATTTACTGACGAAGACGAAGTCCTGTACATTATAGATTTAAACGAAGATTTTTCAAAGATAAAAATGACGCCTATAAATCTGCCATAATTGATAAAAAAGCTTTATGCCAACCAATAAGATACATTTGCGGGCATGATTCCCACAGTTTCTAAACTTCCCAACGTTGGCACCACCATTTTTACGGTCATGAGCGCACTAGCGGCTAAGCATCAGGCCATAAACTTAGGACAAGGCTTTCCCGATTACCCCATGAGTGAGGCATTAACGGAATTGGTGGCAAAAGCAATGCGTGATGGCTTTAATCAGTATATGCCCATGGCAGGTTATGGCCCATTGTTGGAAGCTATTGCCGCCAAAGTGGAGTTATTATACGGCACACAGCTACAAGCACAGTCCGAAATAACCATTACGCCCGGTGGCACGTACGCTATCTACTCCGCCATCACGGCAATGATTCATAAAGGCGATGAAGTCATCGTTTTTGAACCTGCTTATGATAGTTATATCCCCAATATTGAAGTAAATGGTGGTATTGCTGTACGGATTCCGCTGCAACATCCAGCTTACTCCATCAATTGGGAGGCAGTGCGGGCAGCTATCACGCCTCGTACGAAAATGATTGTCATCAATTCGCCCCATAACCCAACGGGGGCAGTGCTTTCATCCTACGATATAGAACAATTGAGGCAAGTGGTGGCGGATACTTCCATAACTATCATCAGCGATGAAGTATATGAACACCTTATCTTCGATAACCTGCCCCATCTGAGCCTTTTGCGGTATCCCGACCTTCGGGAAAGGGCGTTTATCTGCTTCTCCTTTGGTAAAGTCTACAACTGCACCGGCTGGAAAATGGGTTATTGCATTGCACCCGATCCCTTAACGAAAGAATTTAGAAAAGTACATCAGTTTAATTGCTTTAGCGTGAATAGTCCCATGCAAATGGCACTAGCAACACACCTTTCTCAGCAAGAAGACTACCTGCAACTGTCGGGAATACTCCAACAAAAGCGCGATTATTTCAGGGAACTGATGCAAGGAACAACTTTTGAAGTGCTTCCATCATACGGTAGCTATTTTGAACTATACAGTTATGCCAGTTTTAGTGAGGAAAGTGAGCAAGCATTGGCAGAACGACTAGTAACGGATTGCGGTGTGGCAACCATACCTGCATCAGCATTCTATAAAGACGGCACCGACCACAAAGTATTGCGTTTCTGCTTCGCAAAGAAAGAATCTACGCTAGAAGAAGCCGTATACAGATTGAAAAAAGGGCTAGGTTGATTAGTATAGATAATTGATTACCAATAAACAAAGAATAATTTCATCCATAAGCCTCTTTTAGTAAACAGCATTGGTTATCAGTACCTAACCACTCGCATTATTGGAAAATAAAAATCCCTTGAAGCAAATCTTCAAGGGATTTTTATATAAGTTCACAACCCATCATTCAAAAATATTATTTACCTTCTTACTCGCTGATAAATCGACATAAAGAAACCTAGTACCGTGATGATAACGCCTATCCATAGTACCAATATCATCGGGAACTCATATACTTTCAGGGTTACAAGGTCTGTGATAGCTGCGCTTTCTTTCACGCCTAGTTCCAGTTTACCTTGCTTTTGATCGATTACTTTGTTGAATTTAAAGATAAGATTCTGTGAGATCACACTATCAGGCAAATCTCTCAACTCGGTACCCTTCAACGCAATACCCGGGAATGCCTTATAGCGCCTGCCATCTTTTGCAATCACTTCCAAGTTCATAAACAAAGAAGTCTCGCCCTCTTTTACACGATCTTTCTGCTCTGCAGGATTCACGTCTACTTTGTGCAAAATCATCAATCCACTACTATAAAACAAGGTATCCCCTACCTTCAATTCACGCCCAACAAACTTGGCAGTATCTGCGGCATTATTCTCTTTGTAGGAAGAAATATAAACGAATATGTCTTTATACCAATAGTGTTTGCTGGCAGGATTAGCTGCAAAACCCTCCGCCCCTTTATTATTTTTAATTAAATCGGGATATAAAAAGAACTGCTCATCGGATGTTTTAGAGGCAAATTTTATCTCGAAGAAACGCTTGCGTTCTTTCTCATTAAACGTATCTCTGCCATACGTAACCATGTACTTCCCCATGTCTGTAGCAACACCTTTAAACAGGGTAATATTCTCGGCGGGATCTTCTTTTTTATCCTTTTGGAAAACAGAAATACCTGTTGTATTCCAACTGAGCACTGTCTTTTTGCTAGAGGAGATTAATATACCAACGAGTATCAATCCAAAGCCAACATGTGCCACTGATGCACCTGCCGCCTTTATTTTCCCTCTCAAAACCAATAGTATATAGCCTGCATTGGCAACCGTTGCATAGACGGCAGCGAAGATGGCAACATGAATAGCACCTAAGAAACCCGCCCCTTTCTGGTTGTAATTGATAGAGCCGAACACACTGATTAACACACTAACCAACAATGCAACAGCACTTGGCAACCATATCTTTTTGGTAAATTGTCCACGAGGGGTATCCTTATATTTCAGGTACTGCGTTACGGCAGTCAATAGTCCAAGAATAATACAGACAAAAACCTGTATCTGATTATATGCAAAAATGGGGTCTTCGGAAGAGGCTAATTTTTGATCGAAAAGTTTATTGTAGATAGGAACTGAGGTTTTCAAGATAATTAATATGGCAGAAAGAAATAACACCAACGAGCCTATAAACATCCAGAACTCCCGGCTGTAAGTGCTTTCTTCTTTGACAATAGTGGGGATTGATTTGTAGCGGATACCATAAATGAGAAAAGCTGGGAATACAAATATCAACAGGAATACCAGCAACTGTGTGTTCATGCCAAGGTCGGTAAAGGCGTGTACAGAAGTATCGCCCAATACGCCACTACGGGTAAGGAAAGTGGAATATAATACCAGTAAAAAGCTGAGTGTATAAAACAGATAAGTGGTGCGAAGACTATAGCCTGTTGTTTTGTAAATCATGTTGGTATGCAATCCGGCCACCATCACCATCCAAGGCACCAGAGAAGCATTCTCTACAGGATCCCAGGCCCAATACCCCCCGAAAGTTAAACTTTCATAGGCCCATGCAGCCCCCATCATGATACCCAAACATAGGATACCACCACTAAAAGCAGCCCATGGCAAAGCAGGTTTCACCCAACTATGGTCTTTATGATATAACCCTGCCATGGCAAAAGCAAAAGGCACGATTGTACTAGCAAAACCCAAGAATAAGATGGGGGGATGTATCACCATCCAATAGTTTTGCAATAGGGTATTCAACCCCTGACCATCTTTTATCAGTGTAAGATAATCACTACGTAATCCTCCATTTATTACATCTTGAAAGATGGGTGCGTTGTCAAGGATTCCCTCATTGCGAAGCAAAGCAAAGGGGCTGCTGCCCAACTTGGCTCCATAAAAATAGAAGCCAACAAGCATACTAGCCAAACAGAATTGAGCAAAACTGATAACAGTCAATGTACCAGCTTCCCAGTCTTTTGCACGCCATATCAATAACCATCCAAGAACACAATTCCAGAAAGTCCACAACATAAAGCTTCCTTCCTGACCTTCCCAGAAACAACTGAAAAGATATTGCACTTGCAAGCCTTTGTCGCTATGCTCCCAAGCGTATTTGTATTCGAATAAATGATGAGAGATGATATAGTATAAGGTAGCAAAGCCAACAAGTACAGAAACAGTTTCTATAAAGAAACAAAGCCTTGCAAAACTTAACCAGCTTTGTTTTTCTTGTATGAGAGAAGCACTTTCTGCCTTTATATTATTTGACCAAAAGAAGGCGATAGTGGCTAACAAGGAGGCTATAAAAGAAAGAATATTGAAGAAATGACCAATCTGACCGTATAATAGATGTTCGTCCGTATAATGCATAAAGCGTGTTTAAACTATTCCCCCTTGGGTGCAATAAATTGAGAATGTGTAATTGTGTGCGGTAGGATTAATAAGCAGAATTCGCTTTTTTAGCAATACTGTCTGCACTTGTATAACCACCATTTGTGGCAGACTCGCCAGCAGTTTGGGCGGCATTGGTAGCAGCAGCAGTATCGTCTTTATATTTGCTAGGGCATTTTAAAAGAATGTCTTTACATTCAAAGTGGTCTCCTTGCATTTTGCCTTTCAACACAATCCTTTCGCACTTCTCCATATCCTGCGGTTTGGTATTGCGGTAAATCACTTTCACCTTGCTTCCCAAAGTATCTACAGCAGTGAATGTGAGATAGTTAGGATCTTTTGCAGCATCATATTCCATTGGTTGGGACTTATCTAATTTGGCGATCAGATTTACGAACTTACCATCTTTTTGTTTGGCAGAAGCGATGGTTTCATAAGTAGTTAGATTACCTGTGAAACTTATCAAAACTGTGATAGCAACCACTATCAATACCAACATTGCAATATGTGTCTTTTTCATTTATCTTTTTTATTCTGTCGCAAAAGTAACTTAAAATAATTTCTTTAAAGTTGATGATTGTTAGCTAGAAAGGATAAAACACAAGCAATTAACAACAATTGTTGAGAAATGTTAATGTAACCGCGCTGTTGAGATATTACCTAACATCTTATTCGCTGCTTTACTATTTTTTAAATTCGCTCATCGTTTGCAGCTTGTAGCACTTAGTTTTGCCACATGACATTAGCTGATTTAAGTATTATTTTCTTAGGGACACCCGATTTTGCTGTAGCATCTCTTGATGCATTGGTTCAAGCGGGATGTACTATTGTTTGCGTAGTTACTGCACCAGACAAACCAGCGGGAAGAGGAATGAAACTGACAGAAAGTGCCGTTAAGAAATATGCAGTATCGAAGGGATTGAATGTGTTACAACCAGAAAAACTAAAAAATCCCCTATTCTTAGAAGAACTGAAAGCATTAAAAGCAGATATACAAGTAGTAGTTGCATTCAGGATGTTACCTGTTGTTGTCTGGGATATGCCACCAATGGGTACCATCAATGTCCATGGGTCTTTATTGCCGCAATATCGCGGTGCTGCCCCCATCAACTGGGCAGTTATCAATGGGGAAAAGGTGACAGGAGTAACTACTTTCAAGTTGCAACATGCGATAGACACAGGAGATATTTTATTGCAAACCCCAGTTCCTATTGGAGAGAATGAAACTGCTGGCGAACTACATGATAGGATGATGTTGATTGGAGCTTCCACCTTAGTAGATACAATAAAGGGATTGTTGGACGGCAGTGTTGTTGCAAAAAGGCAAGAAGAGGCAATACCCTCAACTGATTACCGTTTACCGTTTACCGATGAAGGACAACCGACTGTGGTTGACGGTAATCTGTTAGCGGAAAACGCACTTAAACATGCCCCTAAGATATTCACTGAAACTTGTCAGATAGATTGGAATCAATCAACAGAAAGTATTCACAACAAGATAAGAGGGTTGTCCCCCTACCCTGCTGCGTTTACCTTTATTAATGAAAAGAAGTTGAAGATATTTGCTTGCACCAAAGAAATCGCTACACACAACACTGTTGTTGGAACCGTCTCAACAGATAATAAAACTTACCTGAAATTCAGCTGCAAAGACGGATATATTTATGTTACCGACTTGCAACTGGAAGGAAAGAAACGTATGCCTGTAGAAGAATTCTTGAGAGGCTTCAGGCTTTAGTAGGCTCTGGCAAATAATACTCTTTGTGAAGAGTGATTGCCCGTAAGAATACATCTACCATTTTCCAAAGGATTATTTAAAGGAATACAACGGATTGTAGCCTTAGTCAGTTCCTTTATCTTTTCTTCCGTCTCTGGTGTGCCATCCCAATGTGCAGAGATAAACCCTGTTTTATTATCCAACAAGTCAATAAACTCTTCCCAAGAATTGGCGGGGGTAATATGATCTTCGGTATATTGCTTTGCCTTATTGAAGATGTGCAATTGAATTTCGTCTAGCAATTCTTTTATATAGAAAGAGATACCATTGATATCTACTGTAACCTTGGCTTTTGTATCCCTCCTTGCAACTTCCACCACATTATTCTCCAAATCTCTGGCGCCAATAGCTATCCGAACAGGTACACCTTGCATTTCGTATTGCGCAAACTTCCAACCTGGACGCGTATTCTCATTATCATCATACTTCACACGGATGCCTAACTCTTTCAGCTGTTTTATAATCTCCCTTACTTTGTTATCTATCATAGCCTTTTGTTCGTCACCTTTAAAGATGGGAACAATCACAACTTGCAGAGGCGCAATCTTAGGAGGAAGCACCAATCCATCATCATCGCTATGTGCCATTACCAATGCCCCAATCAAACGGGTGCTTACGCCCCAGCTTGTTGCCCACACATAATCCAGTTTATTTTCTTTATCACTAAACTTCACATCAAATGCTTTGGCAAAGTTCTGTCCCAAGAAATGTGAGGTACCTGCTTGCAATGCTTTGCCATCTTGCATCAAAGCCTCAATGCAATAAGTTTCTTCTGCGCCAGCAAAACGTTCATTCGGGCTTTTAATCCCTTTTATAACTGGCATTGCCATATAGTTCTCAGCAAAGTCTGCATATACTTCCAGCATTCTTTCTGCCTCTTCTACTGCTTCTTTTTTTGTTGCATGCGCAGTATGACCTTCTTGCCAAAGAAACTCGGCAGTACGAAGAAATAAACGTGTACGCATCTCCCAACGAACCACATTCGCCCACTGATTGATTAATATTGGCAAGTCGCGGTAGCTTTGAATCCAGCCTTTGTATGTACTCCAGATAATAGCTTCACTGGTAGGACGTACTATCAGTTCTTCTTCTAACTTAGCCTCTGGGTCTACAATCAATTTTGCTTTGTTATTAGGATCTGTCTTCAAACGGTAGTGTGTTACCACCGCACATTCTTTGGCAAAGCCTTCTGCATTCTTTTCTTCTGCTTCAAACAAGCTCTTAGGTACAAACAAAGGAAAGTAAGCGTTCTGATGTCCAGTGTCTTTAAACATTTTATCCAACACATCACGCATATTTTCCCAGAGGGCAAACCCGTAAGGCTTAATTACCATACAACCACGTACAGCAGTGTAATCTGCCAAGCCGCCTTTTATTATCAAATCGTTATACCACTGCGAATAGTCTTGTTCTCTCGATGTAATTTCTTTGCTCATTCGTTATTTTCTTTTGTTAGCCCAAATCCTTGGGCGGTAAAAGTAATGACTTAGCATTTATCTAACTCGTTAAACGTACTGCTATTTGATAAAGAGGCGATTTTCTATTCAAAACACCCTCCTTTACAATTGATTTGAGTACTGTTTCTATTCTTATTTTAAAGACCAGAGAAAAGAATATCTTACTACCTTACAAAACAAGGCTCTTGATTAGCCTTCAATTCATCATTTTGAACTTATCTATTCCGAAACCCACTAATTTTAGCCGCTCTTATCATTTAAGTCATAGATAGTGAGTACTTTGATTATGCAAATTCAATTAAACAATACGGGCAAACGTTTTAACAGAGAATGGATATTCCGTAACTGCAATTATACTTTCAATACAGGAACTGCTTATGCCATTACTGGCCCGAATGGAAGCGGGAAAAGTACATTATTGCAAACAATTGCAGGAGCTATCAATGCGAGTGAGGGCAGCATTGAGGTATTCCGTTTACCGTTAACCGTTAACAGAGACGGCTCATCGGTCAACGGTCAACGGTTAACGGTTGACAGCGCCTCGCTCTACCAACACCTCTCCATTGCTGCTCCTTACCTGGAATTGGTGGAAGAAATGACCGCCACAGAAGCCCTTGAGTTTCATTCGGCCTTTAAACCTTTGTTGAAAGGGATTAGCATTGAAGAGATTCTGAACATTATCGGACTAAAAGCTGCCGCTCACAAACAGATACGTTACTATAGTAGTGGGATGAAACAACGGATGAAACTGGCACAAGCCATTTTCTCGGATGTGCCTATCCTTTTGCTCGATGAACCTTGTACTAATTTAGATGCCATTGGTTATTCTCTGTATCATAAACTTATAAAGGACTATTGTGCCCACAAATTGGTGATTGTCTGTAGCAACGACCCGCAGGAGTATGACTTCTGTACCGAGAAACTAGATATTATGGATTATAAACCGACTTAGTTTTGAGTTATAAGTTATGAGTTATGAGTTAACCTATATTAAATCGTGATCATCACTCATAACTCATCACTCATAACTTTCTTCTCTCTACACTATCGGCAATCTGATGATGAAAGTTGTCCCTTTACCTATCTCTGTCTGGAAGCCGATGTATCCCTTTAGCTTCTCTACGATACCTTTACTGATTGCCAATCCCAAACCCGTTCCAGATGTTTTAGTAGTGAAGTTCGGTTGGAAGATATGTGCTGCCATTTCTGGCTCAATCCCCTTTCCATCGTCCTTGATGGTGATAGTTAGGTTACTATCAGTTACTATTTGTGTAATATCTATCGTAGCAATGCGTCCTTCCACAGCCTCTATCGCATTCTTTATCAGATTAGTGAATAACCGACTTATCTGCACCTTATCTCCCAGCACAAAAACGGGCGGATGGGTTTCATAATTAATAATAACAGACTCCGATTGCCTGTACAATTGCACGATACTCTCCAGTTTTTCACTGATGTCTACTTTTTCCATCTCCACATTGTCAATATTGGCAAACTGAGAGAAGTCACCTGCTATTTTTGCTAACTCATCAATCTGTGTTATCAATGTTTTGGCAACACTTTGCGTCAGTTCTTTGGCATTTGGCAAATCATTGTCAATAGCTCTTTGCAAATACTGAATACTTAGTTTCATTGGTGTAAGCGGATTCTTAATTTCATGGGCAACTTGTCTCGCCATCTCCCTCCATGCGCCTTCACGCTCACTTTGGGCAAGTGCATTGGCACTCGCTTCTAGCTTTTGCACCATCTTATTGTATTCTGCAACCAATCCGCCTATCTCATCATTCTTTTTCCATACAATCGCTTCATTCTTTTTGCCGATGCTTACCTCTTTCATCTTGTTGGCGATGATGCTAAAGGATACAACCACGCGCTGTGTGATTAAAAATGAAATGGCTCCTGCAATCAGAAATATAAAAGCATTTAGGTTAATGATGGTCGCGATAAAACTAGAAATCTCCTGATTCAACTCTAGCTGCGAATTGAGATAAGGGATATTAATATACGCGTACGCCTCTCCTGCATCATCCAGAACAGGCATATACATACTCAGATATTCGAGGTTTCCAATCCTTTCTTTCTGCACATAATGACTACGTCCATCATATTGCAGATGATAAAAGGCTTTTGGGTTAATTCTGGAGTTCAATATTTGCTTACTATAGATATTGGGTTGTGTAGACGCAATCAGACTGCCTGTAAGACTATAAAAATTGATGTCTACATTGTGCGTTTCGGATACTTCTGCAATGTTACGTTCCAGATTATTGGCAATACCGGCATCGTTGCTATATAAACTGTCATCCAACAGCTTCTGCGATTCCACTTGTTGCAATCTTCCTGATATTTCGTTGGCAATTGCTTCGATAGAGGAAGATAATCGCTGCTGACTCGTTTCATCAAACCGGTTAATGAAGTACGAAATGGTTGCTGCCCCAATTACTACGAAAGAAAATACACTGATAAAGATAACCGTTGCATGAATCTGCGACTGCATGTCTACGCCAATGATGTTTCGCAAAGACAATTTATTAAAATTGGCCCTCAATACGTAATTAGCCGCATATAAAGAAGCAATCAACACCAGAAAAGTAAAAAACAGGTATGCAAATAGGGTCACCAGTTCTATAAAACGGTTCTCTGTTTGGGCAATCACCACCATTTTCCCCTTGCCTGCGTTGTACCAAAGCTCGTTTGAGTTATCATTATAGCTTTCTGCGAACTCATGGGGCAACAACTTGGTATTCTTTACCTTCAAAGGGAAATCATAGTCGTTCGATTTGCTGATTAGCCGCCCATTCAGGTACAATGCTTGGGCATAATCGTTCTGTCCCGTAAAATTATTGTCATCATCCGACTGACTAAACAACACCGGATACAAGGCTTCACTCTTATACTTCTTTGGTTTTGCAACTAAGAACATATAACCCATCGGATTATCCTGCGAACCGATGGTAATGGAATAAATATAACTTACCTGATCGGGACTATTCTCCCAAGTGTACAGGTTTGGCACATCTGTCTGCTTACTTCTGATGAAAATGATAGAAGTAAGCGATGGATAATTAAATGTTGTGTCCTCATTAAACAACGGTTGGTAGAACTGATTGAATGTATAGATACTTGTCTCGAACCGATTGAGGTAACCCGTAAAATTTTCATTGAGAATGCTGTCCTTTATCTTCTTATTGGTGGCTTCTTGCAGCAGGCGGGGAAAGTTGTTCTCCAACGCCTTCTCATTGATGTTCGACAAGGCAATACTTAGCACATTTTCGCCATTGGCATCGTTCTGCAGCACCACTCTTTCCGCTATTTTCTTCCGTTGTGCGAGGTCGAGTGTTTTGTTTTGCCAGCTAATAAGCAGGGTAATGCTCAAGGCAAAAAACATAATCCAGAAAAGAAAGAAGGATGATTTCTGAATGGATATATTGATATCTTGCTTGCGACGATTAACGATAATCAGGTAAACGATTACCCACAATAAAATCAAAAAATAGAGCTCTGTGGCCGTACTGATGGTAAAAGTGATATAAAATAGCCCTGCAACCATTGCTGTCAGGAGCTGAAAGTGCAAAGGTATGTTGGTATTGAGTACCGGACGCAACATTACGTGCGACAAATGGTAGAATGTGACTCCCAAAAAGGCGAGAACAATAAAACTGACCACACTAAACAGCGTAAGGCTGAAGAAATGGGTTACATCGAACGAGATTTTGGAATCTAGTATCAGCGTACTGATGATACGTGTGAGAACAAAGGCCAACGCCACCAGCAAAACGATGTTCAGGTACTTTACAAACGCATATTTGGCATACAAATAAGAAGGTTTGATTTTAAGGGTACTGAATTTCCAGAAGCCTACCAGCCAAAACAGCAAGATACTGTTCACCAATAGCTGCCCTAACGACGAATGCAGTGCATTGGACGCATAAACCGACGGATCGAACAGGCTTAATCGACTAAAATCGAACGGAAAAGGGAAGTAATAAGTGATTATCCTTATTGTTCCCACCACACTCACCAGCAAAATCATGGCAACACGCGCCCCATGCACCCTAGAGATATCGATGGCGCTTCTGTTGAGGAACATAATGAGTGCCAACACAAAAAGGACCCGCAGAAATATCGTAAAGAAGTCGTATCCTGCATAAATATGCCCCTCTTTCTGGCTTATCTTAAACAAAGTCTCCCCTTGCGAATTAATAATCGGCAAGGCATTGGTGTCATTACTTATCTCATATTGCTCACTCAGCTTAGGGAAGCCGTCAAAATCTTTGTGCAGGTAATCATTATCTATAAAATAGCTCCATCTGATGGGGATTACTGCCATCAACAGTATCTTTTTGTTTGGCAAGTTGATGGTTTGCTTCACAACTTCCTGTTCCCCGTTCTGTCTGGTGGCAAAGTAATAACCATCTTTCTGCAACAGGTCTTCGGGAAGTATGGTAAAGGTATTATTGTTCCAATAAGAGAGTATGGGGCTGCCTACATCATTGGTTTTGTACAGAAAAAGGCCAAAAGTTTGCTTGGTAAGCTCCAGTTTTTTCTCGGCAGCGGTATCGGTTATCAGCAATTGCAACAAATCGGTATCGGCAGCAATGCGTTGAATGCCCTTTTCGGCTTGTGTAAGTTTAAATTCCAGTTTATACTTCACTTTGGCAGGCGAAGAGTCGTACGCCCAATAGTTAGTGATTACAAAAGAAATGGTGTACAGCCACGCTGCTATGATAAGCAGGTATCCATGTTTATAAAATG
>Ga0214164_1001053_pt1 | contig 16568 bp, 31 predicted proteins | sample TroBogepilimnion_13_FD_153003 | JGI IMG/M metagenome (GOLD analysis project Ga0214164, IMG submission 153003) | Freshwater microbial communities from Trout Bog Lake, WI - Practice 03JUN2009 epilimnion v4 | ecosystem: Environmental > Aquatic > Freshwater > Lake > Epilimnion/Euphotic zone ...
ATCCTGACCAGAGGGGCCAGTGGCACCCGCCACAACTGCCTCCGCTGGTGCGTCACTCGAGGTAGAGGAAACCTCGACAGCGGAGGGGTCAATGAGCCCCATGTTTTCTAGAGCGAGCAAAAAGCCTGAAACATCATTAAATGGGTACTGCCCACCAAAAATGCCCAGGATGCTCAGGGCCTGTTCTTGTGTAAGTGGAGCAGCCATTACGCCACCGGGCCCGAGGTCGAATTGGTCGAGCTGGTAGCAGGTGCACCAGTCTTAAAGTTCAGGTGCTCGACAGTCAGCAACACCGAGGAGGCCGCCAGTAGCGTGGCTCGAATGTTCGCTGGAAAGTGAACGCTGTTCGTAGTGGTGATGATTACACCGAGGTAGGCAGAAACCTGACGCAACACGCTCAGGGCCTTATTTACGTTGATCGTCATATGTTTTGTCTCCTATAGCAATTAGTAGTAATTCTAGCAAACCCAGGTAAAGGTAGCCCTTTATGGCATCCCTAAACCGGGGTTTTTGTTTTGTTTCAGGTAAGGCTAGTCTGTTCATTTTTTAAGCTCTTAAGGCCGAGGATTACAAACAACGTGAATGAAAACCCGGCCAACAACTCCAGGGTAATTTTCTGCCGCTTAGTAATCGAATTGGTAATGCCAACCTGATCCTCCACCTGAGCCAGTCGAGCCTCAATTTTTCTAAGGCGATTGTCCAGGAGGATTTTGGGGTCATTCATCACTGCAGGCTCGCATAAAGGGAGGGCATACCGCTGGGGGTTGGCACAAATTGGGTGGTACCAACAACCGGAGTGGTTGCTGCGGAGCCGGTTTGATACTGCAAAATTGGCGATGCACCTACAACACTTACCTGAATGCCTGATGACAGCCCAGCCAAAGTTGGGTAAACAGGTGAGGTTGAGCCATAAATGCCCACACCAACGTAATACAGCCCTGAAGTGGGAACTGTATAGGCATAGCTCAGTGCCCAGGTGAAAAGAGTGTTTGCAGCCATTGTGGTAAGTGATTGTGATCCGATTGCCACACACAAACCGGTTGCGTCAAACAATCCAGCCCACTCATTGGTAAGCGAGCTTCCCGCAGTCGAGCTGGTGGAAAACTTAATGCTGTTTACAACCTGACCGGCTGTTAGGTATACAGCCTGGAACTTAGGAACAGTGTAGGTTTGCACACCACTTACAGCCCACCGGGGGATTGTTTCAGCAACATTGGAGGTGCCACCCATTGCCAGGGTTTGCTGGTTAATGGTCACACCTACAGCGGTACCGGTGCCACCGTTAGCGGTGGACAAAATGCCAGTGGTGGTGGTTGTACCGGTTTGAGCCTTTGCCCCGCTAGTCATTTTCCGCTCCGCTCGTTTCCGTTTCATCAACCTCTGCAATGAGGTCATAACCAACAATGGTTTGCTCAGTGGGGCGGGGATCCTCAAGCATGATTTTTTCGCCGCCAGCCAATTTAAAACCAATGATGATGCCTGCGCACAATGCACCGATACCAACCATGATGAGCTGCTGGGAGTTTGAGATTTTTGGGCTGATGTTTTCCATTGTCATATTGTACCTAAAGGATCCTGAAAGCGGTAAACCCAGTGGCATTAGCCAAACTCTGCTCGGTGCTCTGGTAGTGAATGCTGCAGGCCGCTGAGGCGTAGGCATTCATGTATAAAGTCTGCGTAGCAGTCAGGGCAGCAATGGCCGTAACAGTTATGACTGCATAGGTGCCGGTTGAGGTAACCGTTGTTGTTGATCCGGCCAGGGATCCAGTCGTTGAGGCCGAGTTGGTGCCAATCCACATATCAACAATGGCAGTGGCAGCGGTGTACGCAACCAAGCAAGTAGCAGTGATTACATAGGTGCCAGCGGTAGCAATGGCAAATGAAGTAATGGCAGTGGCAGTAGTGGCCGCCAGTGCAGTGTTAGCAACGGCGTATTGTTTTATTTGCGTTACACCGGGAGCATAAACCCAGGTTGGCCCGCTTGCTCCAGTTTGCAAATACTGGCTCACTCCTCCAGCTTGGAGGTTTGCCAATGGCAGTGTGCCAGTTGCCTGGTTTACCGGTATAGAAGTGCAGTTGGTAAGAACTCCGCTCGAGGGGGTACCCAGGGCGGGAGTTACCAGGGTTGGTGACGTTGCTAATACGTTGTTACCGGTACCGGTCGAGCTTGTGGGCACCCAGGTGCTAAGGCCGTTGTATAGCAGTACCTGATTAGTGGCGGTGCCCGGGCCACTGATGGCCTGACCTTGCAAACCAACCACTGTTGTGGCATTGCTGTCTCCGCTGTTGTCTCCACCCATGACTACATACACACCAGCCCCTCCAGTCCATGTAACCGGCACTGCAGTGCCGCCGCTAATACCCTCAATGTAAACCGGTTGTGATGATGTGTTGTAAACCGGTACCGGGTTTGTTGTTGTGTTAATGACAGTGACATTAGAGCTGCCGCCGCCGCTAGAAATTGTGACTGGCACCGGGGTGCCGCCACTGATGCCCTCAATGTAAAGAGGGGTACTGGCCGTATTGGATACCGAGTTGTTTAGTGCTCCAGTAAACAAAACAATCTCGACAACCGGGGCCACTGATGGGGAGATGACCACTAATGACACGGCAGTGTCAATGGATCCAAAGGCCTGAAATGGGCCCAGAGCTGTTGATCCTCGAGAGGCAACAACAAAACCTGAACCACTGGCGTAAACGTGACCTGACGTTAGGCCGGTAATTGTGTAACTAATTGTGTAACCAGAAAGCCCATTGGGAAAAAACAAATACTCCTGGGATTGGTCAGTTGCCTGAAGCGGATACACATAGGTGTATTGCGTACCGGATACCGAGGTGGAGCTGGGTGACTGCTCCCGGGAGTTGATGATGATGGGAGTGAGTGCACCATCCTGAATTGGAGCGGCTTGCCCCGGGAGCAACCAAACAGCAGTTAGCCCACCAGTCTGATTACCGGCAGACTGAATGGGGTTAGAGGGCGTAACCGTGATGGATTGCCCGCCGCCAATTGTGGGGATTGTCTGGGCAAAAAACGGCATGATGTTGTAAGTGGCACCAGCCGATTGCACCGTGAGGGTGAAACCAGAGTTATTTTGCAGCTGCAGGGCCGCTGAAGCAACCGAGTAATCAGCAGGATCATTGAGGGTGAGCGTAGTGCCCTGAGACAGCGAGAATGGGCCCTGAGTTACACCAGTGCCGCTGTAGCTCATGCTCATGGGTTACTGCCCGCCTAGTTCTCCACCAGAGGGGTTGTATTCCACCAGGTACTGGCACACACCAGTGGTGTTGCCCGGGAGGATACCAGCCCAAATTGGGGCCTCAGTGGTAATAGTGATGCTGTCACCTGGGTTGAGCTGTACGGCAGCGTAGGCCTGCACCTCTCCCTCAGTCTGAGCAATCATCACACCATTAGGAGTGGAGGCTACGCCGCTGGGGCTGGTGTAGGTCGAGGGCACCCAAATAGTTACAGACTGGCGGCCCTTTTGGCGGCCAACAACGATGGCGGTGTTTCCATTCTGGGAGTTAATGCTGATGATGCCAGCAGTAAAGTCACTCGAGGCTCGCTGAAACACCATTAATGCATCAGCGTTGTTGGTGCCCCAAGCCTTTTTGTCAGTGGTGTAGCGATTGCCCGGGGTGTCAGCTGGGGCGGGGCTCGTAATGTCCAACTCATCAGCGGGGCTCGCTGTCTCAGTGAAGTATGGAACAGTGATCTCTAGATTGACTGCAGGCTCCACCATAAGGCCAGCAGCCTCCCGGGTGTAATTGGGTGCCTGGTTAATCTGATCGGCCTGGCCGTAGTTGGTGGTGGCGTCGAGATTTGGCACCTCAGTTTGGATTGGCTGACTGTAACGGCTCACTCTATTGCCTCCGGTAGTTTGCTCAAAATGGTTTGAGAGCCCTGTTTACCAGGGCCAGTAGTAGTAATAAAAATGGTTAGTCCGATACCAAACATTACAGCACCACCGGCAAAAATGCCTACTCGTTTCCAGAATGCTCCGCTGGTGATATCGCTAAAAAATGTGCCAACACCATTGGCCGCAGAAACTACGCCATGAGCGGTGCCACTGACGGTGCTGCTGATGTTTTGCACTACTCCACCACCAGGCAAACCAATGTCACCAATGAGGCGGGAAACCTCATTGCCGGGCCCAGGTGATGATGTGCCTGAAGCCTGGAGCGGGCCCTTAGAGAGCCATGAACTCAGGCCGGTTGCACCGTAGTAGCTGCTATTCCAGTTAGAGCTAATGACTGTTTGAGCAAACACTGTTTGGTTTCGGTTTTGCTTAAGGGCGGCCACAATCTGGGGGTAACTCGAGGAGAGCAAACCAGCTGTGCCCTGAATGCCCGCAGCAACCGAGGAGAATGGTGTTACAACACCGTTACGCTCCACACCCAGCGGGTTATACATATCGGTTTGCCAGGATCCAGCGGATTGCTCCTGATGCAGCCAGATTTTAATGTTGTTTACGTTGTTGGCCGTTACCGGGGCGTTGATTGCCTTAAGCAATCCGGCAGCCCAAACATCAGTGCTGACATTGTGAGAGGCGGTAGCGGTAGCCATTGCGGCCTTTACGAGTTCATGTTGGCAGGTGAGTTGATGGGCTTGTTTTCAGGGTGAGGGTTGCGGATTGCATCCTCATACTGCCAAATCAAAATACCCATAACTGCAAAACCAGCAATAGCCGGTAGCCAACTGTCGAACATAAACGAGATAGCAACAGCCTCAGCTGCAGACATGGCCGAGGCAACAACAATGCCCTGGCGCAGTCGAGCCCGGTCAAAATCGGAATTAGCAAACCGGCTAATGGTCATTTTTGAGGGCAACAGCCCCGAATAAAAATTAGGCATGGAGGTGGCAACCAGGATGGTGCCGCCTGCTAATTCAGCGTCAATCTTTTTCATAGTCCTAGCCCACTAAAGAACGATCCAACAGCCTTACCCACACCCTGAGCCGCAACCTTTACAACGTCAGCGGCACCCACAGCGGCATTGCGAACAACCACGCCAGTATCCCTAACCGGGTTTAAGCCAAACCCGCTGAAGTCAATGGCTGGAATAAATCCAGGTGATGGCTGTTTGATTGGCGTGTTTTTATCAGTGGCAAAAGCACCAACGGGGGCAGCCTCTTTAACCTTTTCTGTTGTCTTTGGATTAACGGTACTACGGCTGCCGCCAGTAGCTCGAGCAACCGTAGTGGATCGAGTGGGCTGGGCAACGGTAGCGTGAGCCTGCTCAACAACAGTGGTGGCAGCTCGGTGAGCAGCCTCACTGGGAGTGTGGGCTGAGGTAACCACGTTGGTGGCGAACAGCACCGGCTTAACCAAACCACCCTGGTTGATGGCCTTAGCACCCAGGGCATTGCTGTAGCTGGTGATGTGTGAGATTTGGTTTGCCAGCGTGGCATTGCTAATGGGCTGACCATTGAGGTACTGGTTTACAGCTTGGGTAATGTCAGCCAGGTTTCTAGCGTTGCCTGCATTGGCGTGGCGTAACTGGAATGCAATCTGCTCAGCAAATTGCGTCATAGTCATGGTGCCTGCAGTGTTAGTGGTGGGGGTGGTGGTGGTCGAGGCCGTAGGGCTCAGGTAGTAAACACCTGATCCATTGCCATCAGCCAATCCATTGCCAGCAGTCGTAGCGGTGCTCGGAGAGGATCCTGCAGCAGTCGTAGCGGCAGCAGTGTTGGCCTGGTGGGCCTTGTAAAGATAGTAAACACCATAGGTGCCTACGCCAACGAGGCCCCACTGCCATGTCTTAAGCGGGCCAACCTTTTTGCTCGGGCCTTTAGTCTTTGGTGCATCAGCCATTAGAGCCCCATAAAGCTGCGCAGCTTGTTTACCTGCTGCCGCAGCGTGTCAGTAAATGCCGGGGTAACCGGTGAGCTGGGAGTGCCAACGAATGGGTTACCATCCGTAATAAGCGGGTACTCCTGAACAAATGAACGAGCGGACCTAATGAAGCCACCCAGGTTGGTTTGGATGCTGTCGGTAGCCTTTTCGATAGGCGTTACAACAGCGTGGGTGAGGTTGTGACCAAAGAGGTAGCCAATACCACCGGCCTCAGTATTAAAGTGCTGAGAAAAAAACTCAGTGGCAGTGGTCGAGTGCTCAGCAGGCAACTGCACCTGGTTGGTAGTCATGCCTGCTGTATCGGCATTGAGCTGATTGGCGGCTGGAATAATTGAGGCAGACATATTAGGCCCATCCTGCGATAATGCCCGAGAGGTCACCCGGTACGGGCGGGTTGTTGGTTACCTCAGACAGTGCAACAGTCTGGGCAACACCCTGGTAATTCTGCCCCGCTCCAATACGGAATTGGATAGTGGGGGTAATGCTCGGAGTGTAACCCCGGCCCAATCGGTAAAGAGGGTTGGCCACCGGCAGCGGCTGACCACCCAGAATGCCTACGGTACCCCGCAATGGGCCCCGGGTGTAAGTCTGCTCCGCTAATGGAGTATTACCCGCACCGGGTCGAGGAGTGGATCCATAATTGGTACCAAAAGGCACCTCACCTGGAGCATTGCCCAGCGGAGTTTCGAGGCCGTCAAACTCCTGAAAGTTATAGGCGTGGTTGAGCTCCACCGGGGGAGTGCGAGGCACAACCGGTGCCTGAGCGTAGTAGAGCATTCCCATAGTTAGTGGCCCTGAGCAGCAGCGAGCGAGGAGCTAATGGCCCCGCCAGTGGCGTTGATTACCTGGGGGGTTTGTTTGCCTTTACCAACCAGCGTTGAGGCCAGTGCGATAACAACGAGGCCGCCTAGAAAAGCGGTGATGCCTTTTTCTAATCCTGACATTTTTACAATCCTCCTAAGACTGCCGGGGCTACAGCTGTAACCGATTTTACACCAGTGGTTGGTGTCGAGGGGGTGCTGGGCTTGGTTGGCGTCGAGGCGGTCGAGGCCTTTGATCCAGTCAGCGTGTTAATGGAATTAAAGACTGCTGAACCGTTGATGAGCACCGAGGAGGCAAAGGTCACTCCAGCAATGCCTACGGCAAACTTTCTGCCACCCTCACCAGCGTGAGAGAGGAGGGTGAGCCCTGCAGCAGCAACAGTGCCACCCAGCACAATGCGAGCGGGTGGCACAGTCTTTTTGTTAGTTGCGTTTTTCTTTTCGTAACCAACCAGGGCAAACACTCCAGCAAAGAACATGAACGCCACAATCATGCGGCTATCTTGGCTGAGGCTGGTGGAGTAAGTGGCAGTAACAGGCCCGGTGGTGGTTGATCCACTAGCTCGAGCCGATACTGGCATTTTTATCTCCTAATTACTGCACTGGTTTTGATGAGTTCACAGCGGTAGTTGCCTTAGCAATGGGTGTGGGGGTTTTGTTTTTGTAGGCCTCATACATAAGGTATGCACCAAAGCCCATAAGCACTACGCCTACTGCATCCATTTTTTAGCAAACTCCCTGAACCACATTTTGGTACGGAAAGTTAGAACAACAGCCTGGAGGGCGGCACGAGTTTTAAGCTCGCTGATGCGCTCCTCCAAGGCTGTTTGCTCCTCAATCACTACTTCTTCTTACCGAACCAGTAGCCGATTGCGAGGCCCGCAACAGCGGCGACCATGACGTGAGAGCCGGTGACATTCTTCATTGGTTTATTCCTTTACTTGGATTTGGGGGTGAACAGCAAGCGGATTGCGATCAGTGAAACTGCCGCAGTGGTAATTAGGAGCACAACACCATGATGCGGCTGCAGGCCGTTGCCTGGCAGGCTCGCACCGTTGGTGCTCTCTGGCGAGTTTTGCGGGTGCCCGGGGTCACTCACCATTGTGTTAAAGCCGAGGCCGTACTCGTCCATTTACTACTCCTTAGGCGAACAGCGCCGCACCGGAAACCGGGCGAACGTTGCGAGTAACCACCTCGAGGTAGCTCGAGCTCGAGCCCCAGGTGGAGCCACGAACCTGCAGCTTGGTGGTTGCGTCAGTGGGCAGGTACTGGTTAGCCGGGCCGTAGTTCACAGCGGCGTCGAACAGGGCCGAGAGCTGGAACAGCGGGAACACACCAGCATCCAGGTAGCCCGGGTTACCGGCCTGGAGGCTCACACCGTTGGTGTAACCGTAGAAACGGCCAATCCAGCGGATCCAGTCATCCTGCGAAAGTGCGAACACCTGGAAGTCATTTTCCCACCAGTCGAACTCAGCAGGCCAGTTGCTGTAACCAGCGTTGGCAGCGGCACCAGCGGTGTAGCTGTCTCGAGCGTTGTTGGTGGAAGTGCGCAACGTGAAAATGATGTTTGCAATGTAGTCACCAACGTTGTTGAGCTGGATCTGGGGCTGACCACCACCGGATACCTCGTTGTGACGCTCGTAGCGAACAAACGCAACGGTACCGAGGCCAGCAGGCGTGGCCTGCACCTGGGTGCTGCCGCTCGAGGTCGTGATGACAGCGGGCGGGGCAGTCCAATACTGCTGGTAAACGTTGATGCTCACCGTAGGTGCAGTGGTGGGGCCAGTCGAATAAACGTTGTTGGCGGTGTCCGTACCGGTACCGTAAGAGGCAGCGGTGGTGATCGTCAGCAGGTAACGCTGGTTAGCAGCGGAGTTGTTGAGGGCTCCGAGTGCGTCACGGCGGCGGTGCTCAATCGGAACAGCCAAACGGAAGTTGGCCGAGCCAGCGGTGGCAGCAGATGAACCCGAACCGTTGTTGGCAGCGGTGGGCAGCATATAGAAACCCGGGTCGTGGGCCGGGTCGAATGCGCAGTCCGTGTCCAGCAGGTACTTGTTCAGCGTGTAGAGCTGGAAACCAGTGATGGGGGCAACGATTGACTGGCCCGCCGGGTCATCCAACTTCACCTGGGCAAGAATGTTAAAGGGGCCGTCATTCTGCCACTTAACAGTGGCCGAGTTACCCGAGGTAACAATGGAAACATCCAAAATGACGTTTTCCAGGAAAGCGTTAGTCTGCAGCTGCACCTGGGTGGTGGATCCGGCGGCGAGGCTCGAGAGCGTGGCATCCTTCATGGTGGCGAGGGTAGAGCCACGAGTGAACGGAATAGCCATTGCAGCAGCCTGCGAGGGAGCCGAGGCCATAGGCGAACGGTTTAGGTTAGCCGGGGCTGGAGCGGTGCCCGGGGCTCCGATACCAGTAGAGGTGGGGGTTGATGCCATTGTTGTTTTTCTCCTTATTTAGAAAAGGGTTAAAAAGGCCTGAGCCAATGGGTGTTGGTGGTTACGGATGGCTAGAACTTTAAGGGTACCCAGCACAACAATGACCTCCAAAGTGGTAACCACAGCTCCGAGGGCTGAGGGCGTAACTTCCGGTGTTTTCATTGCCATACCCCGGAGACTACACGGGTGTAATTACAAATGCAAATCATTGGGCCCAATTTTTTGGTACTTCAGAAATTGACCACTCGGCTCCACCTCGACACGGCAACCTCAAAAACTGGTGGCCCTGCAGTTGTTGGATCGCCAGGGTGGCATCCTTTGGGGAGTAAGTACCGAGGCTCGCTAATTCTCTTACGTCATTGGTAACACCCAGGTGAAACACATACGCATCACTAACTGATGACCAGGTGACACGACTAAGGCCGCTGGGCCGCTGAATGCACAAATACATACTCACTTTGTTAGAGGCAGCACCATAGGCAATGGCGGCTAATTCACTGTCGAGGCCCAAGCCTCTTTTGTCAGCAATCCATAGGCCCTCATCACAACCAATGGCCCAACCTCCCTCAGTGAAAATGTCACCCAGGGCCCTGCGGTAAATCTCTTTGTGGCGGTGTAAATCCTCGTAGCTGTTTATCTCAGGCCAGAGCAGCAATCGCACTTCACCATTTTTGTTTGGCTGCAAATCCTTTGGCTTAGGCGGCCACTGGTTAATCCTCTTGTATCCCTCAGCAATGTATTTATCCAATGAGCTGTCTTTGGGCTTAGTGCCAAACACCACAACGTATTTGCGCATACGCAGCATGATGCGGGCCAGTGTCGTTTTCCCGGATTGCGTAGGGCCCACAAATAATTTGTGCTGACCCTGTTTTGTTTCTGCCACCTGCTCAGTGATCCACTGAGGCCAGGGCATCACTTCAGGTGTCTCTCGCTTAATCGCCACCCTGACCCGCTCCCGCAGCCACAGTGGAAAACACAGCAAGTGTTTGAGCCATTTTGGGGCTTAGTAGTTTGTGGTGCACCAGGATGCCAATAATGACCGGGGCAACAGCGATAGCCAAACCCACCCAGGCCATTGCCTCCCCGGTACTCTCCATTGGGGCAAAAATCTTTTTTAGCCCTGGGTGGTACTCAGCAAGTGCTCCGAGCTGCGCAGCAATTTGAGGTACAGCGTTGTTGATTGTCTCGCTGCACTCAATGTCACCGGCCATTGCAAAAATGAGCGGCAACAGCCCCAGCATTTTTTCCGCACCCTCTTTAACAGCGGCACTGTCGCTATCGGCCTTAGTCTTTTTGGGCGTAGGTGTCTTAAAATTGATATTTACCGAGCGGGGCGGCGTGTCGCTGCTCTCAGTTTTTTTTGCCTTTGGCTTAGAGGCGGCGGGCTGGTGTTCGTCACAGTATTTGCGCATGGGGTGATGGCCCACTGGCAACAAAATGCCGCACAGCTCACCATTGACCACCTTTTGGCAAACGTCAAAACCAGTCTCCACTGGGGTGTCGAGTAGGTCAGTCATTACTCAATGCCCAGGTAACGCTCACGAAAAGTGCGCTTAGTTTTTGCGGCCTTTTCTACGGATCGAGGGGCAACCTCCTCAGGTACGCTCTCCACCTCGACAACCGGGGCCTCAGTCACCTGCTTAGCTGCTGGTGCCAATCGCTGCTCGAGGATGTCAGCAAATCGAGCAAACACATCCTGCACCTTACGCTCAACAATTCCCTCTACCTCCTCGTGGCCGGGCTTAGTATTGAGCTCATGGTGTGCACTCATTGCAAGATCCGTAGCCTGCTCAGCACTGGCCTCAGCATCCTCCGCATCCTTAGAGGCGGCTGCGGATTGGGCTAGTGCCGCTCCAGCCATAGCAGTTGAGGCAACAGCGGCCTCAGCCAACACGGCCTCATCACCATCATCATTAACAATTACCTCACTCATTTTTTCCTCCTAGATTTGCCTGCCTTAGATAAGGCAATGGCAATGGCTTGTTTCTTACTAGCCCCGGCGTGTAACTCCCTGCGGATATTTTCAGAGATAGTTTGGCGGCTAGAGCCTTTTTTTAAGGGCATACCTACATACTACCTAAACACCTACAAAAAAAATATACCGGGGTGGTTGCAAAATACACCGGGGCGGTGTATTGTCGTAATTGACCAGAGGGGTAACCCTTAAAAACAAAGGAGAGTTATGGAAAACATCAGCCAGGGCATTATTGCCTACAAGGTGCACAACACCCAGCCTGAGCTCGGGATTTTGTGCCTGATTTGCTCAGCCGGATATGGCAGCGATTGGGGCGTGGTACTCGAGATGCCGGGAAAGCTGCGGCAGTGCTCCGAGTGCAACCACTACCTCACAATGGATGAGCAGAAGCGGTACAACCAATGGCACGTTGGCAACAGCATTGGTGCCCAGTATTGGGATGAGGATCTAAACGGCATTGAGATTTACATGATGACCACTGCCGGATTTAACGAGGCCCGCCGCCTCGAGTATTTGCTGAAGCACATCAACGACCTGGAAACTGATTTGCACCTGGCCGAGCAGGCCAATCGCCGCCACCTCAACCAAATCCGAGCACTCGAGATTGACGTGGAGTTGTACCAGCGGAAGTTTGCCCAGGCTCAGGCTGCAGCTGATAAGCGAGAGGGCCGCTAATGAACTGGGAAAAAGTGATGATGCGTTGCCTACGGTTGCTAATGCTTATTGGTTACCTGGGCATGGAGCTGTACGTTTTTGTGGACTGGCTCCTCAAAGGCCACCATACAAACCTATTGCCCTGGTGCCTGTTGTATGTCGGAGTAAATGTTGCAGTATTCATGTTGGTTTATCAGTTCATTAATGAGGAGGCCCTGTAATGGGAACATCAACTACAGAGTGGGAATATGGCGATCAGGTGGTGGATTTGAGCGGTATGCGTGGCACCTTTATTGGCTGGAGTGAACACGGCGGTATACCCAAAACAAAGGCAGTAATAGAACTAAAGGATGGCACCCTCATTGTGCGCAGTGCTGAGCTGATTAGGGAAGTGGATCCCGAGGATGCCTACGATTTAGAGGTGACCGTGAGCCTGCGGGAATTGCAGGCCATTGCCAACTACCCATTGGGTAGTGTTTGTAATCCATTGGTGATTGCAGCTCGCACCAAACTCAGGGAGATGGGAAAGTGAAAGCAATACAACTTAAGCTCGAGGATGCCCAGGTTGAGGTACTGACCAAAGCATTTAAGACACTCAACCGGTTTAATTGGATTAAGGCCCTCAGGGCTGCCGGATTTGTTACCGCTGATGAAGCGGAGCACCTTAAGAGTGCACTGCACTCACTTGCTGATCAACTGGGTGGAGGCAACGATGCCAAGCAAGCGTGATAAAAACAGCCGGTTTGAGCTCGAGATGTTTAAGGCCTTTGGCCGCCATGATGTGCGAGTTGTCGAGCATGAAGCTCACACTTTTTCTGTTGAGTGTGGTTGTGGGTTTGCTGCCCCGGCACCCTACGGAGAGGTGCAAGCACTCAGGATTTTAGAGCGGCACCTACGCCTATACGGCCTAGTGCCAGACAAAAGGATTTAATCATGGATGAACTTCAGCAAGAGATTGAGCGGTTAAAGCGGTTAGTCCGTTGGCTCGCTCGCACCTATGGAGATAATGATCCAATGTTTCATTACCAGACATTTAACGGCAATCCACTGCCGGAAAATGTCGAGCTGATGCAAACCTGGACACAAGTAGTGCGCAACAAAGATCTGTAACAAATAGGCGAGCCCCGAGGGGTCATCACTCCCTCGGGGCCACAACAAAAGGATAACAACAATGACAACCAAAAAATCATCAACACCAGCAGTGATTAGCCCGGAAATTGAGGTGGTGGGTTTGCCCACCAGCGAACAAGTGCGGGAGGCAGTCAGCATGGGTGCCAAGCTCTACATCCCGGTGCCCGCCACTGAGGTGGACATTGTAAACCGAGTATCTGCGGCCTCGAGGGCTGAGGATGTGTTTGGTGGCAACGAGCTCACCAAAGTTAAAGACATTATGGGCACCTCAATTAAGGTGCTCGAGATTGAGAGCATACGGCCGAGTGAGTTTCAGAATGGCAGCGGCCTGGGTGCCTACCTGGTTGTAAAGGCAGTAGATCCTGATGGGCAGCTCATCAGCGTTGCTGTTGGATCAGTGGATGGCATCATTAAGTTGCTGCGGCTCCATGAGCTGGGTGCACTGCCCCGCTGGGTTGCCTTTGATTACGCCAGTAAGGCCACCAAGTCTGGCAACTTCCCTATCAACCTCATTGACCGTGAACGAGAGATGGCGGGAGAATGACTAAGAAACTAACAGTGCTCCTGGACAAAGTGGGCCGGGCAAAAGCACAGACAACCCGCCTCGAGCAAGCACTCGAGGAGGCCCGCCGCTCGAGCAGGCGGCTGCTACTCGAGGCCAGCGAGGCCGGACTGACGCAACAGCAACTAGCGGAGGAGTGGGGCACCTCTCAGGCCCGCATGAGGGAAAACATCCTGAGGGCAAAAGCTGAGCGGAGTTTGTAATGGCTGAGCAGGTTAGGTTTGGCTGGGATGAGCGTACAGAGGCCTACCGCCGCCGCCTTGAGCGTCAGGGAATTACCCGGGGTATGTGGGAGCAGGGTGCAGACTTGCGAGCTGCGAGAGGCCACAAGCCTGCACCCCTCCTAACTCCCGGAAAGCAAAAGGCCCTGGATCGTGTCATTGGCAAAAACGGCCTCAGCACCGATATAAATAAAGACTTCAGGGCACTTCAGCGGGGTTTTAGGTGGCCCAAGTGGATACCTAAAGACAATCCAGAAACAGGGCCAACCACAATAGATGTGGCAGTGGCACTGGCTCAATTACCGGATCCATCCAAGTGGCAGTCTGTTGATTTTGTGCCCAGGCCGGATGGCCGTTACTGGACAATGACGGTGGTGCCAAAGGGTAACGCCTATCCAATCGTGATTGACATACCAGGTGGAGGCGGCCCAAACACTGGAGCAAAACAAGTGCTCGAGATTGTCACCAACATTGGCAAAAAACCCTCCAAAAAGCGCACTGCCGCTGATGAGGTGTTTTTAGAGGTGATGGGATCAGCATGAGCCGCACCAAACAATCCACCACGCTCTATTTGTGTAACACCTGCGGTGATGGTGTCGAGCTCACCAATCATGATGCCTGGCAGCTTAGAAAACTGGAGCCAATCATCAAAAAGCGAACAGGCCAGCCATTGGTTATAGTTTGCTACCGTTGCGCATTTGGGAACTAGTCATGCTGATTAAACCACTCGGAAAAACCCGGCAAAGGCCGATTGCACTAATCACACCGGGGTATCGCAGCGTGACCATCACCACCATTGAGGGCCAGAGGCTGGTTAAGGGCCCTGAGCGTTGTTTTCAGGCCCTCCGAGCCCTCCAGGGTCACGTTGTATTTACTTCAGGCAAATTGCGCAACGTGATACATACAACAGGTGCTCAGGCCTGGCAGGCTGAGATTTGGAGAGGTAGAGCCACCTCTATGACGCTCGACGGCACTACCCTCAAAGTCAATTCCCTGCGGAGGGTGCTGGATACCCTAACTACTGACCTAGAAAAGTTTGATGCACTATTAGAGGTATCTCTATGGTTGTCTGACCAGGGAGTATGCGTTAATTCTTTGAGCGGCATGGCATGGAACTTATGGCGATCTACTTTATCTACACCTCTGGAATTATCTTTTGATGCTCGAATTGGTAGGAGTGCCTTTTACGGTGGCCGCCAAGAGGCCCGCAACCCTGATATCTACAAAAATCAGGTGAGCCTGGACATTTCTAGTGCATATCCATACAGCATGGCCCAGGAGCAATACCCGGGCATTATGCGTGAGGTGTCAAAGCTCACAAAACTGGATCCTGAGGTGCCCGGTATTGCTCGAGCTCGAGTAAAGGTATCTTCCTCAATGCCCCATGCTCCGCTCCCGGTCAGACTGTCGGAGGAGATGATCCAATTCCAGTACGGCACTTTTGAGGGTACCTGGCCCTGGCGTGAGCTCTATGCGGCCTGGTTGCTTGGGGCAAAAGTAGAAATACTGCGATCATGGGCACCAATAACAATGGTTGATCCATTTAGCAAGTGGTGGGAGGTGGCCTATCAGGGCCGCAGCTCAGTGAGCCCTGCAGCCGCTCAACTTATAAAGGGCATATCTAACACCCTTTGGGGGATGTTTGGCATGACTGGTGATGATCGAGCCCTCGTTAGGTTTTTTGATGACGCTGGAGAGAAACCCGAGCTCATTAAAAAGGTGGCACGAAAAATGCCCCAGGCAAACACCGCTCACATTGCTGCAGAAACCACCAGCCGAGTGCGCACCAGAATGTTGCTCGAGGGTTTGTATGGTGACAGTCGAGGTGCCTACATTCCCGCCCATGTTGATACTGATGGCATCATTGTTGGCAAAGACAGTGTGCAGCACCGGGTACTCGGAGATGGCCCAGGGCAGTGGAGAATTAAAACAGAGATGCCCAGCCTCGAGGTAATGGCCCCGCAGCTCTACCGCTACCGCTGCGGCAGCGATTGTGGCATTACTCACTCGGAGTTTCACTATGTTGCCAGCGGCCTCCATGCTGACAGTGCCCGGGAGCTCTTTAACAATCGCCACCCCGGTGTAAATATCAGTTTCAGTAATGGTGATGCTGTTTTGCCAGTGGGGCCTGCCTTTGAGCAACATGATCTAGAGAGGTACGCAATCGAGGCAGAGTATTTGCGTACAATTCTGTTTGGGCAACCATTAGTGAGCGTGAGATGACTGAAAACCTAACCGGCTGGACTGGATACGAGTGGCTGATACCTCGAGCGTGTCGCTGCTGCCACAAAATGATTACCCGGGGCATTATCCGGGTGCAGGATCGAGGCCGTGAGCTAAAAGAGGACTTTAGGACTGTTTGTTGGTCGTGTTTCTACGACTTCCCCAAAGAAGCATCAGAGGAGGCCGCAGAATGACCTACAAGGGCCCCAACCACCTAGAAACGTGTTCATACAAGTTTTGCAACGTATTGGTGTACCGAGATGAAGCAGTGCAAGGCAAAGACATACCAGGCCGCTCTCGGGGCTGGTTTTGCATTAAGTGTGCCCACATCCTGGGCTGGTTAAGCCCCGAGGAGAAAGACACCAAGCGGCGTGAGGCAGCTGCCAGGGCCGCCTACGGTGACGATATAGCCCTGGATCGTTTCATTGCCCGCATTGAGGCCGAGCGAGAGATCCAACGCCTACCTGGGCTCGAATAGCCCCCAAACTCCTTACCGGGGTGGTGTATTTTCCATACACCACCCCGGTATATTTTTACCCCAACCCAAAAACCCCCACCACCAGGCAAAATAGCCCCAAATACACCGCTCCGGTCACGAGACTTACCGCCCCGGTCACCTGACCGCCCCGGTCACTCCACCACCCCCAAACCCCTTACTACACACGGAAACCGCCTACCGCAGAGAGGT
>Ga0214164_1001055_pt1 | contig 16557 bp, 17 predicted proteins | sample TroBogepilimnion_13_FD_153003 | JGI IMG/M metagenome (GOLD analysis project Ga0214164, IMG submission 153003) | Freshwater microbial communities from Trout Bog Lake, WI - Practice 03JUN2009 epilimnion v4 | ecosystem: Environmental > Aquatic > Freshwater > Lake > Epilimnion/Euphotic zone ...
ACCGGAATGCCTGTTGTACCAAGCGTTCCTGTTGAAGGCATACCGAGTTGCCATGTGGTACTACTATTAGCAGTTCCCAACACCACTTGAACTATTGAACCAGCAAGTTTTGGTGGAGCGTCGGCATCGTTGTCTCGACAAAATGTTGCAGAAACACCTGTTGCACCCTGAGTAGTACAGAGCCAAATACCATTCTGTGTGTTTGTCGTTTGACCAGCAAGAAGTATTCTGTCGCCAAGTAGAACTGTGTAACCGTCAATCGTTAAAGCACCAGTTGCGGTAACGTTAAAAACATCAACGTTAATAGGGAAGTCGTTTGTCGTATTAGCGCCGGTAGTAACAGTTCCGTTAGGGTTAGAATTACTAACGCCAGTCGTAATGTAGGTTCCGGCAATGTTGGTAGTAGAAACAACTTGTACGGCTTCGTGAATTTGAAGTTGAATGTATTGTGGTGGGCCATTCTGAACGCTTCCGTAACTCATTAAGAACGAACCAGCGTTGTTTTGATTTCCTGAACCAAATAAAACGGTTGTTGGAATAGAAGTTGTACCTAAAGTACCAGTAGTTGGGATGTTGGTTTGCCAAAGAGTCGAAGCCCAAATAGTACCGTTTACAACTTGCCAGATAGAAGCAGAAAGTTTTGGTGGAGTGTCGGCATCGTTGTCTCGACAAAATGTTGCAGAAACACCTGTTGCACCTGCGGTTGTGCATAACCAAACACCATTTTGAGTCTGTGTTGTTTGATTGGCAAAAAGAATACGGTCACCAACTCCAACTGTGTAGCCATCTACTACAAATGCACCAGTAGCGGTTACGTTGAATACATCCACGTTTAATGGAACGTCATTCGTAGTATTTGCGCCTGTTGTTACCGTACCGTTTGGGTTTGAGTTACTAATCCCAGTTGAAATGTAAGTACCAACAATGTTAGATGTTGCAACCGCTGACACTGTTTGGTGAACGTTGAAGTTTACCCATTCAGGGCCACCGTTTGCAATATTGCCGTAAGACATAAGAAGGCTTCCGGCAGCGCCAGTTGCACCACCACCGTTAGATCCAGTGTCTATTAAATTTCCATTAGTGCTTGTAAATACAATCCCACCAGGAGTAAGACCACTAATAGTAGTAATACCACTTAAAGTTGTTTTACCATTAACTGTTAAACCACTTGCTACAACAAGGTTGACATTTACTACTGAACCACTAATAGTTGAAGCCGAAAGGGTACCATTAACAAATAAATTATTTGGTATTGTATTATTCGAAAGTATTTGATTTACTAAATAATTAGCTTCACTAAAATCTATGGCTGTACTGACAAAAGCAACTGCACTTTGTGCATTATGTGCAACTGCACTAGTTCCATCAATTCCACGAGTAATACCAGAAAGTGTAACTGTACTACTACCCCAACTATATGAACCAGTTGGAACATAAATTTTTTCTTCACTGTTTGTACCATAATCTAGGGCAAGATTAAAACCACCAGATACCCCAAGGCCTGCCCAACCAGTGGTAGTACTTGAAAGAACAATAGTAGTAGATGAATTAGTTACCCCTGATGAAAGTACAGCAGTGGGAGCTGCGCCTGTATAGCTATTGAGTGAGTAAGGAGTTCTGGCCATAAATATCTTTCATTACTTCTTTATTTTAACTGTGGTTTTACAGGGTGTTAAACAATTTCCCAAACTTTTGTTTGGTTATATTGATACCAAGTGTCTGCTTTAAATGGTGGCATAGGAATGACAGAAGGGGAAGGCTCTACCCATGCTTTAGTTCCATAATCAAATACCAAAGTTGATGAAGAAGTTGGGAAAGAAACCCATATTTTACTAAAATTTTCTGTAGACTCAACGTCATTACTTAATGCAGCAGCAAATGATTGCATTTGTGCTGGAGTAACTTTAAACCATTTTGTATCTGAATCTTTTTTAAGAGGAGAGGTTGGTTCTCTTTCTTTTAAAACATTTGAAATTCCTGGTTTAGTTGTTAAAGGGTTGCAATAAAAATTTCTATTTGCTCTATCTGCAGTATCAGCAAAAAAATATATAACGGTATTTTGAGCACCTAGTGTACCATCAGAAGCCCAACTCTCTAACCAAACAGAAGGTTCATTATTGTCATCAATAAATTCATAACTCATTATAATACTTCTCAATATATCATTACCATCAAATGTAATATATAGTTGAGGATTAAGGTTAAGATATTTAGGATTAATTGCTTCTGTTAAACAATAAAGAGCCATATTACAAAACTCATAAGTATTTTTATCAGGCATTACTGGTAGAGATTTTAATGTATTTATATATTGAGAATAAGTTACTAATGATTTTTCAGTTGGGTTAACTATAAGTTTTGTGTAACCGCCTGTGCTTAAAAAAGAATCAAGGTCTATCCAGGGTTGGTGAGTTAATGTCATTATCTTATTCTTTCTAATGGATTGGCAGGATACCAGGTTTGTGAATCTTCATCCCAACTCCATTTACCTTCATCTGGAGCCAGAATTGGTGCTTGCCAAACATTATTAACACATTTCCATGATGGGTATGGTGAAGGAACAATTTCCCAACTTTGTGTTTCTTCGTTCCAGTTAGATACTGTATTTAAAGGTTTTGGAACTGGTGCAACCCAAGTATAAGTTGACTTATCTAAAACCCATGATAGGTATGGTCCCTCAGGAAGATGAAAAGCATCTCCTTCAGGGTCATAAAGATATTCTTTTCCTGCAAAGTTGTATCTTATTTGTTCTTCCCCATCTGGTTCACCAGTAGTTGGGTCGTAATGAACTCCACCACGAGTATTATAAGAAGTTTGTATCCAAGTTCCACCAAATGTTTCAACAAGCCAAGAATCCATGTTTGGGTCGTTGTCATTGGTCACAATTACTTGAATGACTTTATTGTTTTCATCTATTTGGGCATGGTGTGACATTAAAATTGAATACTTCCAGTACTTTTAATTATATACCAAGTTGTTGCACCATTTGTACCATTTGTATAAGTTGATGTTGTGATTGTAGGGACACCTGGATAAAGTGCAGTTAACCAACTAATAAGTATTACCCCACTACCACCGTTCAAGGCATTGCTAGAATCTCCACCACCACCTCCACCGGTATTAGGAGTTCCAGCACTACCTGCTATTGGAGTATTACTACCACCGTAACCTCCGCCACCAGTAGAAGTACCGCCACCGGCAGAGACTCCATACCCACCGCCACCGCCTGCCCAAGAGTTATTATTACCGGTTATAGTTTCAGTGTAACCTGCACCCCCAGCACCTCCAGGAGAAGAAGGAGACTTACCACTAACATAAGGTCCAGCTGCACTACCTGCTCCAGTTGCACCTCCACCTCCACCACCGGCGACAGAAGTACCGTCCCCACTACCACCAGGATTTCCTTGTCCTGCAGTACCACCTGCACCGGCAAAAGTTCCTTTACTTCCACCACCAGAACCACCAAGAACACCAGAACTGTTATTAGTACCTGCACCAAGTCCACCACCAATTGCTGTACCAAAAGAACCAAAAGAAGAATTGGTACCGTTACTAGCACCATACGTTCCACCAGCACCAATAGTAATAGTATAAGTTGTATTAGGCACTATTGTACCAATAGTGATTAAACGTCCACCGGCACCACCTCCACCGGAACTATAACCACCACCACCACCTGCTACTATTATAAAACTAGCAAGGAAAGGAACTATAGAAAAGGGATTATTTCCTAGTCCATATGCTCTAGCACTTGAACTTCCAATAGTTTCAAGAAGCGGTGTCATTAGAACTTAGTTTGGCTCGCTAAAACTGTAAAAGTAGCAGAGCCTGTTTTAATGGCTGTAATTGAATAAATGTCTAAAGCATTAGCTGCTTGACCACTTACTGGAATTGTTGCATTTTGCCAATAAGTAGTTTGTGCTACACCATCTATAGTAATGGAATTGGCATAATAACTAGTAGGACTAGAACCTTGGGTGACTAAAACACTTGTAGTGGCAGATTGCCCTACTTGCATTAGTGTATTAAGAGTTCCACTAGTTGTAAGATTAAATATCCAAGGACCTGCATTACTTGCAACACTAGTAAAATACCAAATACTTCCTGAACTCAAAGTAATATTAGTAGTTCCTGTGGGACTAGTTGCAGTTATATAAGAATTCTCTAGACCAGCATTAAGTACAGGGTTATTTAATTTTAAGTAGTTAGCAGTACCACTATTAAGGGTACTACTATTAAGGGTACTACTATTAAGGGTACTACTATTAAGGGTACTACTATTAAGAGTACTACTATTAAGAGTAGTATTATTTAAAATACCACTAGAAACAGAAATATTATTTATAATAGCACTATTAATATTTAAGGGGTCTTGATCCCCTCCCTTTTGTATTCTACTTAACGTCACAATTGGACTTTCTTAAGCTTGAGGTTCAACCCATGAAATACGAGCAAGTAGGTTTACAGGGTCTACACCTACATTTTGAGCAACCAATGTTAATGTATCCGGACCATCTGGATAAATACCACTATTTGGGAATCCTGTTCCTGCACCACTTAGGATAGAATTACCTAAGTCTCTAACTTTAGAAACATCAACTTCTTGTGTAGTACTAACAAAGAATCCTGCAGTGGCTTCACCACCAATTAGTCCACTTGCTGTTACTACACCACTTACTACTGATGCATAGTCACAAACTTGACTTAATGATGAATTTGGAAAATTAGAGTTACTTACAGCACTTGCCCATGCTGGTAGAGTGCCTCCATTAATTAATATTGGGGTAGCATTTAGGTAGGCTTTGATTAGTACGTTACCACCACCGGTATTGGCTCCTGGAGCACCAGATGCTGTAACAGCTACGTCCAATGTTTGAAGTTGCAACTGTACACGGTTGGTAAGTTCGTGAGAACCAAAGAGTGAACTAACTTGACCATTATCAACACTTGGTCCAAGTCGAATAGACATCAATGCTTTTGATGTACCAGATGCTAGTACAATTGAAGAAGTCTGGCCATAGGTAAAGAGTAAACTAGCATCAGGCGAAAAACCACCATCCATGGTTACAGCAGTACCCCAGTGACTAAAATATGGAGCATGTGTTGGATTAGCTAATTCAACTACAGTTGGGCTAGTGGCATTAAAAGGAAATGCTGTTGCAGCTAATCCCATTTGTTGAAAATTGACTGTTGGGTTTGCTGAACCATAATAGGCATTAGTAAAACTAATTCCACTACTTGCAATACTACTAACAAAAGTATTATCTGGGAAGCCAGAAGTTAAAGTTACTCTCATACCCACTTGTACACCAGAAATAGTTGCTGTACCACCAGGAGTATAACCAATTGTTTGACCAGATGTCATTGTAAGTGCAAGATATGTTCCAGAAGTGGTAAGTGCAGGAACACCTCTAGTTAATCCAGAAAATCCACTACTGGTAACAGAAGTGTAATTAACATACTCTATACCAGTAGAATAATTTTTAATTAGTAATGTACCAGATGGTGGGAATGCACTAGTACCGGCTGCATTTAATGTACTTGTAGTTTGAACAACTGTATCTGTACTTAAAATTCCAGTTGTAGTAGTTACTAGTGGTGGAAGGTTAACAGATTCATAACGTCCTGGCAAGTTACCACTTCTCATATAAGCAGTAGTATTAACATTATTATTAGCCAACTTATGGCAAAATATAATGTTTCCATCAGTTGTACGCAATCCCCAACGAACAAAACCGGCACCATACCATGAATAGTCAAGTAGCCACATTTGCATCTTGGTGTTATCTAATACATAACCACTAGGACCCGTACCATCTAATTTATCAATATTCCATTGGTTTTGTGGAATCTTAGTATCAACAGTTGCAGTTAAAGTGACATAATTAGCACTAATACCACGATAAGCTGGACTAATACTAATTTGGGTATCACTTATGATATCGGTTACACGATAACTAGAACCACGGACTACAATATATTGACCTGGAGTAAGTTGCTTACTAAAAATTGTTGGGAAGTTAGTATCAGTTTGAGTAAGAAGTGTGCTACCTTGAGTTGTAGTTACACGACCGGCTAATTGTTTAGTAGAACTTCTTAATACTGCATAAAGTTGTTGACCATCATAATCAAAGAACATACCATTTTCATTATTAAATAATCCCATTCTTTGATTTGCACCATACCAACCGTTAACAGTACAAGAAAAGGCATGAGGGTAGTCTGAGGGGTTAGTATTCCCCAATGTTGAAGTTGACAATACAGTAAACTGTATAGCATTAAGTATACTAGCTACAGTATAAACTCCATTATAACCACTGGTTGTAACACCAGCAATAATGACTTGAAGTCCTGGAGTTAGGTTGTGCTGTTCACGAGTTGTTATAGTAATTGTAGAACCAATTGCTGTACCATTAGAAACTAAAGAGTCAACAATAAAAGAAGTCTTTAAAATTGTACCTGTGGCCATTTCAAGGCCCTTACCCGACTGATAGTGAAAGTTTCTACGAGTCTGTCTAATTGAAGATTGTAAGTTAGTTAATGATTGATTGCCAAACAATACACCACCATCAAATGGTCTTTGAGCAAATAATGCTTGGTTACGTGAATATATAGATGTTGTAGTGGCTGAAACTGCACCATTTGTAATAGCACCACTAGTTACTGCATAAGTAAAACCACTAACACTCGTAAGGCCTGTAACATAAAAATTACCATTTGCAGCTGCTGTAGCTGTTCCACTTACACTAATTTCACTTCCAAGGTGTAGATTGTGGGCAACTGTTGTAGTAACATAAACAACATTACCACTTGCTACCATTGTTGGTGCCCCACCAATTGCTGCACCTGTATAATATTGTTGTTGCCATATTTGAGTTTTATAAGGGTCAAAAATATTACTTAATCCACTGGTTGTATTGACACTTTTTGCACTATAAGTAAATCCACTAGATGTAACTCCTTCAACTACAAAGTTACCATTTGCGGGAACATAAAAACTGTCTTGAATTCCAATTGGTTGACCTACAGAATAACCGTGTGCACTAACTGTCGTTACTGTTACAATTTTACTTCCAACTGGCATACTCATACCGGTTATGGTAGTTGGTGAAGTAGTAGGCTGACTAATTGGAGGATAAAGATTATATGTAGCTGGGCGCCAATTAGTTACACCAAGTGCTTCCCATTTTGAAGTCTGGTTCCCATACTCAAAGTCGGTGTCAATAAGTGACTGTGGTGTACTTACACGTTGCTTACCAACTGGGTCATAAAGCTCTTCTACTGGTTGATTTCTTTCTGCATACTCATCAATGACAATTGAAAGTTTATCTGTAGAACTCATTGAAGAAGTATTGTATGCAAATACAATTGTTGTACTACCAGTTGCACCAACTACAGAAGCAGAATAATTGGTTGCAAGTCGTGAAGGGTCAGAGAAGTTATAGATTACTAGGTCTTTGGTTACATTTGTAATTAATATAAGTCTTTCACGAGCTATATATTGGGGGATTACTATTTGACCTACACCAGATGCACCTGGTGTAAAGGTGTAGTTAGTGAAGTTTATTACTTTGCGTGCCATTGTTTATGCTCCTAATAGAATATCTACCGCTGTAAATGGGTAAATTGTAGTGTTACTTGTTGTAGCTGAACCATTAATTAATTTACCATCAAATGTAGAACCAGGTAAAGGAACCTCTGAAAATGCAAGATTCCCATTGTTATCAATCCATATTCCCTCAATGGGTGCATATGATAACCAAACTGTTTCTGGACCTGAAGTTATTTTTTGCTGAACTCCATTTAAGATTACTTGCAAAAGAAATGGATTAGTAATATTAATCTTACTTCCTTGGTATGTTGGAGTATAGTAAGTGCTAATTCCATCAAAAGAATATTGTAAATTGTCTAATAGTGTTAAATCTAATGAAGTGCTACCAGTACCTAGAATTTGATTTACTAAATAATTTGCTTCACTTATATCAGTAGCAGTCAATACGGCCGCTACAGGTGCATTTATATTGTGACCTTGAGCTGTAGAATTATCAATTCCACGAGTTACATTAGTTAAAGTTACAGTTGAAGAACCCCAACTTAAACTACCACTAGGTACAAAAATCTTTTCTTCATAGATTGTACCATAATCTAATGCAAGATAATAACCACCAGTACTACCTAGAGGATTCCAATTAACTGTAGTACCAGAAATTGTAAGAGTTGTAGCAACAGAATTAATACCGGTTGATAAATAAGCTTGTGTAGCTCCACCTGTATAACTATTTAGTGAATACGGAGAACGTGACAACTCAATTCCTTTTTAAATTATTTTTGATTAATTAGCAGGTGGGGTTGGTGGATTTGTAAAGTTTTGTTGCAAGTGACTTTCAGCAAATGCTAATGCAGTAGCTTGGTCTGGCCAGTCAGCACCATTCATATCATGTGGTTGGTACCAGAAAGGTTCTCCACCTGGATTTGGTGCATTTAGGTTCCATGCATAAATTGCAAATGGTGCTGTATCATCAACAATATATTTAATATTTGTTCCACTTGCAGTTATTGCATCTGTAGGTATTACTGTTGGATAATCAGGTAATGACATTACTGCTCCTTAGTTAATAGTTGAAGGTGAACTATAGATACCAAAGTTAAGAGGTATCGATTGAGATTGTTGTAAAATTTGTGGTTGATTACCGTCACCATTTGACCCTAGTCCTACAAAACCCTGACCGGTATAACCAAGACTATAGGCTGAAGCAACCCCCATAGATATAAGTGTCCATGTAGTAGCATTTGATGTGTAAGCAGCTTGGGCACTATTATAAGCACTTACTACAAATACTTGAGTTCCATTAAAAGTACCATAGGCTATACCATATGTACCAAACCCACCAAATGGAATTGCTCTAGAATTCCAAGTATTAGGTGTAGTGGTAGCATATTCATAATTGTAACCAGCACTAGTATAAATAATTGTATTCATCCAGACACTTGTTTGAACACTATTAATATTCAATACTCCAGCAGCTGAACCATAGATTGCGTAAGTCGCTGGGGTACCAGTACCAGCAGCACCACTAACTACTGACCACGTAGTACCATTTTGTGAATATAGGTGGGTTCCTTGAGTATTTTGATTGGCAACATAGTAACCACTAAGTGCAGCAACTGTAGTGTATTGTAAAGAAACGGGGCTAGAGCTGGATTGCCAGTTTACACCATCTGTGTTATAAGCTAAATAATTGGCATTACCAACAGCAACAAAAGTATTAACACCAAAAGTATTAGTTCCAAAAGCAGTATCTGTCCAGGTACTATTTACTAAATTATTGTTAAAGTCTACACCTAATTTCCAGGTGGTGCCGCCATTATTAGAATAAATAGGCAGGCCTACAGAAATACTATTAGAAGTACTTTGAATGTTACTATCGATTGATACCAAATATGGTACACCGCTTATAGTACCCCATGAAGGACCAGCCCAACGATTAGGTGTTTGAGTTTGAATACCACCAGTAATTAGTCCCCATGAAGGAAATTGAGTTCCCAGTGACCATGTAGTACCACTTGAAGTTGAAATTAATGGATTCACATTTGTATATGGCATTGCAACTATATAAGTTACACCACTAATAGTTCCATAAGTTATAGGATTATATTGATTTGCACCACTTCCATAATAATTCCATAAAACTGGAAGACCAAGATAATAACCATTTCTTACACTATTTGGAACGTTTACAAAACCATTTGCAAGTGTATTTGTTCCAGCTTGAACTAGTACAGGTACTGCAGTACCGGAAACTAAGATATTAGAAAGGGTTTGAGTTCCGGAAGTTAAAATATAGTTTTGGGCATTAGAAAATACGTTAAAAGTATTACTACTAGCTGGGTTGGGGAAAAACATTCTAGAACCATCTGGTGTTATTCCAATTGATTGAATAAAGTTTGAGTTTGTTGATGCATTAATTCCACTAATTACACAATAGCCTAAACTTTGTGTTTGAACTAATGTGTTGGTAGTTGTATTAATTGCATGAATTATTCCATTACCAGTCTGATTATAAAGGTAGGCATAGTTTCCACTAGGAGTAGTGAATACTGATTTTAAAGAACCACTAAACCCTGCATAGTAACCACTAATTACTGTAGAAACAGTATTGTTTGCCGTGTTAATAACACTAACCGAAGAACCTGCACTATTTAATACATATGCCCAAGTTCCACTTACAGTAGATACTGTTGCAATATAACTGGGGGAATTAAATCCTGTTGTAGCTCCACTAATTGTAGTGGCAAGAGAATTTGTTGCAGTGTTAAATACACTAATTGTATTATTGTTATAATTGGTTACATAGGCAAATTGACCACTAACAGTACTTGTTATAGCAATGCCTTGAGAACCAGAAAGTGCAGTTAAAGGACCACTAATTGTAGTAGAAATAGTATTTGTTGCAGTGTTGATAACACTAATTGAGTTAGTGCCTATTCCTGTACTTCCACCATTGGTTACATAGGCAAAAGTTCCACTTACTGTAGTGGCTATGGCAACTGGGTTTGCAGAAGAGCTTGAAGTACCATTAATATAGTTTAAAGAACCACTAATGGTTGCGGTGACTGCATTTGTTGCTGTATTAACTACAACAATTGAGTTGGTACCATAACCGGTACCAGATACTGTTATATAAGCAAGTGAACTATCTGGAGTAAAAGTTACGCTACTAAGGGTACCAATTGAACCTTGTCCTGCTAGTACACCGGTAATTGTTGTAAGTACTGTTCCACTAGTTGAAATTGCAGTTGTCATTCCAGTTAGTGTTGTGTTAAATACTGAAATACCATTGTTAGAAGTAAGGGCATAACCAAAGTTACCATTGGGCGCAACACTTGCTGCTATATGATTTATTCCATAAGTTGCTATACCAGAAATTGTTATACCAGAAACTGAAATAGGCCCACTGTAAAGGTTAATTGATGTTGTACCTTGACCATTAGCAACAAGGGTTACTGCTCCACCGTTTCCGGTAATTGTAGTTGAATACCCGTTAACATTTGCTATTAATTGTCCATCTAAAAGAACACTAGATGAATTTACTGGAAGGATTGTGCTTGTTGGAGATGTACTGGCAGATGGATAAACTGAAGTTGACATTAGTGCTCCGTTGTTGGACTATTATAGATTCCAAATGTTGTAGGTACAATAGTTGCAGTTATGTAAGCTACAGGATAACCACTAACTGGAGTGATGGCAACAAAGTAAGGCATACCACTAACTGTACCATAAGTAACTCCATTAAAAGCAGCATTAACTGGCGATGGATATGGTGAAGGAACATAAGATTGTAAAGCAACTAAATTTGTACTCCACCATGAGTTAAGTGCACTATTACTATTTCCACTACCAACAAACATTATAGTAGGCGTTGTACCGACCATACCATAGGCAAAAAATGAATTATATGTATAGTTAAGGGAACGACTTGCCCAAGGAGGATTATAAATATATGGACTAGAAGTAGAAGCTCCACTAACGGTGGCAGTCAATATACCATTTGCTACACCTAGGGTTGTTGTTGTAGTAGTAGCAGGATAAGAAGATGTTCCACTTGCTGTCCAGGTGTCTGTTCCATAAACAGAAGTAAATTGACCAGTAGTACCATTTACAGCCAACCAAGCACCGCCACCAACACTACGGCCTCCACCGGCACTTGGTACACCATTTGGTACATAAGTTAATGCAGAAATTGGGCCACCACTAGTAGTGGATACAGCACTTATAGTATTGGCAGGAGAACCTATAGTGTAATAAATAGAAGTAGAAGCTGTAGAACCACTTGTACCGTAAACCCAAGTTTGTACAGTTGTGTTACCACTTGGAACATTTGCAAAACCAATAGCATTAACATTACTACTACCTAAAGAAGCAGTACCTAGGTTTGTCCAGTTTACACCATCTGTGCTATAAGCTAGTGAAGTTACTCCACCAGCGACAAAATAAGGAGTACCACTTACAACTCCATAAGTGATTTTATTCCAAGGCCCATTAGATGGTAAAGTAATACCAGACCAAGTTGTAGCATTATAAGAAATTAATCCTCTAGAACCACTACCTACAGCAACAAAGGTAGGAATATTTAATCCTGCTCCTGTTGTTCCAAAAGTTACAGCATTCAAAACTGGATTAAGTGCTTGTAGTCCACTCAAATTTGTAACTGGATTCCAACCGGATTGAAGTACAAGCGCTGGACTTATTGTAACAGAAGCTGTTCCACTAAAAGTAGAGGTAACTAGTGGTGTGTTGGGTTGAACATAATAAACACCACTACTTGTTGCACTATTAATTGTAAATGTTGTAGCACCATAGACTCCATTTGCAGTAAAATTAGAGTTATTGCTAAAAGATGCACTTGGTGCATTAGTGAATAGGACAGCAGATCCACCGTTTCCGGTAATTGAACCAGAAACCGTAGGACTATTAATTATTTGTCCATCTAATAAAACACTAGAAGTATTTATAGGTGGTTGAGAACTGTAAATACTCCCCGGGGCAATATAGGGAAAAGTTGATTGGACCATTAGAGAATCTGTACACCAGAGATTGAAAAGTTTACACCAGCTGCTGATGCATTACCTGTAATTGTTTGACCAGAAAGTAGAACTTGTTTTAGGTCAAAAAAAGCAGTTGAGTTAGCGGCAAGGGATACTCCACTTAAAATACCATATGAAGTACCACTCATTGTAAGGTTAACATTAAAAGCAACAGGAATAGCATTTGTATTTGCTACCAAAATGTTAGTTGCCACATCTGCTGCCACTGTGTTAGGTGTAGTAAAAAGAAGAGTTCCACTAACTGTAGGTGCAGACCCTCTATAGAATATTTGTGCGGTTGTTGCCATTAGAGTAACGCTCCCATAATAGTTTGTATTTGTACTTCATTAGCAGATACTCCGTAGGTTAGAGTAGTGCCATTAGATATAAGTGATTGTCCACTAACAGTAGTTACTGTTTGTAAAGTTTGACTTACTAAGGTATTAGATTCTTGAAGGTCAACAGCAGTCAATACTGGTACTATAATATAACCGGTAAATTGAGAACCAGCTGTTGTTCCGTCAACACCACGGGATACACCCGTAAATGTAACTGCTCCTGAACTCCAGTTATATGAACCACTAGGTACATATATTTTTTCTTCTGTAAGTTGACCGTAGTTGATGGCAAGGTTAAAACCACCAGTTGAGCCAAGATTACCCCAAGTAGTATTAGTACCAGTTATTGTAAGTGTTGTGTCTATTGCTCCAATATTACCATATAGAGTGGCTGCATTAGCGCCACCTACATAGCTATTTGGTGTATATGCTGTACGTGCCATTAGTTTCCTTTGTTAATTATAGTTCAATTTTAACTGATAAACAAACTTAACTATTAAATCAAGCAGGATATGGGGCAGACTGCCAAGTTGGTGTAATTGAAAGTGAGTCACCTGAAGCAAGAGTTACTGTACCAAGGTCTGCAAATGGTGCGTACCAAAGAACAACATTGTTACCTGCAGGATTACTTGCACCGCCAACTGTACTCCAGCTACTAATAAAAATACCATTAATGTTATTCCAAGTACCACTCTGACAAGTAAATGTCAAGGCTGTGCCATAAGTAGTTTGTTGTACGTTAATTGTGTTGGCACCAATTGTAGTTGTACCGGTTGTTGGTGCACCCCATGTGCCACTAACTAAAGAAGCACGAGCATAACCAATTCCACTAACAGCAGCCAATTCAGTTACAGGATATGTACCTGAGTTGAGTGTAATGTTTGTATTGGTTGTACCATAACCTTGAATTGTACCCCATGAGGTGGTAAAAAGACCAAGATAAGTTGTGCTTGGGAAAGTATTTCCACGAGGGGCAACTCCTAGAAGGTAATTTAATCCTTCTAAAGGAAATACATAATTTGATGAGGAAGCCATCTGTTAACCTTTCTTATTGAAACTGAATATTTAGAGTTAACTGGATGGTATCTCCAGCACTCAATGATAGGCCTGTAAAATCAGTTTTAACAAACATACTAGTATCATCTTGGGTAATCCAAGTTAAAGCTGGTATATTTGTTAATGCTGTTGAATTATTTTGGCCTCTCAATACGTAGAGAGTTTGATAATTGTCTCCACTTACCACTGTCATAACTTCTGATGAAACTTGAATCTGAAAAGGATAAGTAGTTGGCCAATTATAGTAATTAGTTGGTAATATAAAACTTTGAGTATTTGAATTTACTTGTTGTACAAGTTGTCCTTGTACTGGGCTTTGACTTGTTTGAAAAAGTCCCAAGTTTGTTAATGTTTGTGTTGCTGGGCTTGTATAAAGACCAGTCCATTGATAAGTATCACCTGATGTTACTGTGGTAACTTGACCAATAGTAGTAGCACCAGTCCTTGGTATAGCTTCTTCAAACAAAGCAACATCTGATGCTTGAGAAGTACCTGGACCAATTCCTACACCTAACCAAGGTTTAGTACCGGCAAGGATACTTTCTTGTAACAGAGCATACACGATTTGATAACGTGCTACTGCTGTTATTGTTCCGGCCACTTTTGTTCCTCAGTGTTTGTAGACTGAGTCAAGAGAAGGTCACCTAAATCTTCCCTTGACCCGTCTGCATTAATTTTTATTGCTTTAACAGATATTTTAGCATTAATGGGTTGAAATCCATCCATACTAAATTAGCACTGCTGTTGCTTAGTGTTCTTTTGCTTAGTCTGGTTTAGGTTGCTTTGGTAAGCAGCGAAATAACCAGCAAACTGTTGAGTCTCAAGTCCACCATCAGGACCGTTACCGGTACGGATTTGACGAACTTGTTGTTGCTCAACTTGTGCTGTGTTTTGAACTACTGCACCGTTACCAATAACTTGGTAAGCGTGAACTGTAGCGTCATCAATCCAAGTTGGGACAGCGTTAGGTGTTCCGTAGTAGTTAGGATAAGCAGTTGTTCCACTTGCAGTTGTAATGTTAATGTTAGTTGCAGTAGCAGTTGAACCACTTGTACTAAGTACAGGAAGAGCAGCACCAGTTGCACTAGAGAATACAATTTGTGTAGTTGTCTGACCAAGAAGTTGGGCAGTGTTACTACTAGACCCAGCAGCAATTACTGAAAAGGCAATTGTACTAGGAATAACAGCTTGAAGACCACTAACAAGTGCACCAACAGTTGAGTTACCTGTAAGTCCTGCAGTATTGAAAGTTGTTCCACCAACACTACCTGAAATGGTAAATGCAGTAGTAAGGTCAGTTACTACAAGCTTGTAAAGTCCACTAGGTGTAGTTGCAGCATTAATAATCTGCAATGGGTTTGGCATGTAAGTCGTGGCAGCAGAATTCTGACGAATAGTCTGCTTTGTTAACTGTTCAGATGTAACGTTTGGTGTTGTAGCCATTATAGTCCGCTTCCTTCTCTACGTGAGTTGTATTGTCCGCTTTGAAAAACAAAGCCATTGTTATTTGTACCCATGTATCCATTACCAGAAACTGTAGGAGTAGCATATCCGTTACTTACAGCACCTGGGAAGGTTTGAGGTAGGAATGGGTAGTACCAGCCTAGACTTGTTTGTGTCTGTGTATTAAGTGCCCCTGAAGGAACAATAATGGTTAGTGGTTCTGTAGAAACGGGAGTGTCCAGTCCCAACTGTTGGGTCGACTTTTCTTCGCTCATTTAAGCTCCTTATAAACGGGAACTGAACTCCCGTTTTTTATTTTAGATTTGTAGGTCTGTTAGACTCGCCCCAAATTTGTTGCGGTGTCTGTGATGGTCCCTTTGGCTCTGCTTCATCTGGTAGGTCAATTTTGTACATACCATTATTTTCTGAAGCATTGTCGCCAAGACTTTCCATCAGGTGACTGAGGTGGTCATCTTGTTCATTGGACTCTTCGGCCAATTCATTGATTCTAGTTATTGCTTCTTCATCATTCAAAAAACGGATACGACCTCTTTGTACAGCTCTTAGAACAAAAGGGTCACGTCTCAACTCTTCAGTAATGGTTTGAACACTTCCGTGAATACCATGTGCCAATAGTTTAAACGAGCCCTTAGGACTTGAAAAGTTAGTAGCCGAAGGCATCAAATTTTCAATCCAAGAACCAGTGTTAATGCTCTCCAATCCTTTGGTAGAGAATGAAGGTGTAACACGAGCAGCAGATAGATCCACTGGATCTGCCTTGTGCTCTACATAAATGCCATCGTCAAACGGGACATTTACAGGAGTACTGTTACCGTTATCTCCAGAACGTGATACTGTTTTAGCCATTTTACTTCTCCTTGTTTCAAGGCAATATACATATTTTGCATATTGCTAACAGATCTAGGAAATTAGAATCTGCGAGGGGTGGGTAGGAGCCAGAAGGCGGTGGAGGGCATCTGACCCCTACCCGATTTTTTGCTAAGACAATTAAGCCTTAACGATCTTACCAAGACCACGTGGGTTAAGTACGATTTCTGATACGAGTTCGTCCATTACCCATCCCTTGTGGAACTTCTCAGGTGTGTGGTTCTCTTCAACATCGAGTGAGTACATA
>Ga0214164_1001058_pt1 | contig 16521 bp, 31 predicted proteins | sample TroBogepilimnion_13_FD_153003 | JGI IMG/M metagenome (GOLD analysis project Ga0214164, IMG submission 153003) | Freshwater microbial communities from Trout Bog Lake, WI - Practice 03JUN2009 epilimnion v4 | ecosystem: Environmental > Aquatic > Freshwater > Lake > Epilimnion/Euphotic zone ...
AGATTCAGTAAGATGAAGAAAGGCTCTGCCAACAGAGCCAAGCAAAAGAAACGAATTGCTCGTATGCACGAGTATGTATCAAATCAGAGACGAGATTTTCTGCACAAGGTGACAGCAAGATTAGTTGGCGAGAGCCAAGCAACTACATTTTGTATTGAAGACCTTTCAGTTACAAACATGCAGAAAAATCATTGTCTAGCAAAATCAATCGCAGATGTAGCTTGGGGAATGTTCTTTGACTTCCTCAAATACAAATGCGATTGGTCAGGGAAGAATCTTCTTGACATTGGAAGGTTCGATCCAAGTTCTAAGACATGTAGCTCCTGCGGAGCTATCAACAAGGAACTAAAACTATCAGATCGTGTTTGGACTTGCTCCTGCGGAGCAGTTCATGATCGTGATCTTAATGCTTCTGTGAACATCAAGAAGATGGCTTTCTCGAAGCAGAACCTAATCAGATGTATAGGGATGGAACAGCCCGAATTAACGCAAGTGGACACTGTAGCAATAGCTACGTGATTGAAACTTGAAGCCCCACCCCTTGTGGGTGGGGTAGTTCACAGATTCTCTAAGGAAGAAAATAAATTGATTGAATTCGATCATGGAGATTGTGAGGCTTCTCCAAGCCTTTTTTCTAACACATATCTATTACAGTATATGAAAAATTTCAAAGAGGAATAATACATATTCCTCTTTGAAATACTATTTGAATTTCAAACTATATGAGATAGCTAAATATGGATATAATTTACTATCACCGTTCGATCTATAAACAGCAGGATTAAATTGTAGATTATTTATTGGATTGTATGTAAATCCAATAGTTTGATAATTGTTATATCCTTGTAAATAATCTGTAACAAAAGCATATTGATCATTGAAAGTGTATTTATATCCTAAACTACTTTGAATACGATTAGTTGTCTGATCTGTATTCACACCAAAAACAAAGAAATGATTTCCCTTTGTGTATGAACTTGTTGCGAATGGCTGTGGCTTAGAAGTATTAAAAGTGTAGAAAGTTCCAGCGGATACTTGTAAATTACTCTTTTGATATAACTGTGTTAATAAAGCAACAGTTGTTTGCCCTGGCAACATTCCTTGCCAAATTGTGGCTTCCCAATTCTTTTTGACTCCGAATTCCATTTGGAATTGATACGGATTTCCTATCTGAGAATGTTCAAGTTGATATCCCAAAACGAATGTATCGTCTGGAGTGATATATGGAGTTACGATTTGATTTAAACCTTTAGTATCAGCAAACGAAAAAGCTGTAAGTAAAAGCGTAATTATGAGAAGAATGAGTTTTTTCATGTTTTTTCTCCTGAATCTATATTTTTGTGCGAACATTTTATACAGTTATTGCGTAGTATGATAATGATGAAAACACTCGTATGTATCCTCGCCGTTTGTGTAATGGCTATCGCAATGACTGGATGTAGTTCCAGCACTAGTTCGCAGAGTACTGCCCAGAAGCAGTATTCTACTGACTTAGATAGCACAGCACAAACTAGTTCGTCATCTGCTACTACCAAGTAATAGCCATTATCTTTTCATAATAAAGAAAGGGAGAATGAGAATTTATTCTTGTTCTCCTTTTCTTTATTATAACAATACATATCCTTTTTGACAATAATTAATTGGAGGCTAGAAATGACTAAAGAAGGATTAATTGGTAAAAAGTATTTCAAAAAGAAGAATGGGAATAAAATAACAGCTACAGTTAATGATGCTATCATCCATAAAGTATTAGGTACAACACATGTCCGTATCTGGGAACCTGGAGTTTTCGGAGATTGTATGTACGATCCAACAAGATATAATGTCTATCTGGATAACAATTTCATCATAGAAAGCATCAGAATGGGATGATTTGCTGCAATTTTGCGTAGTATAATTTTATGAAGACAAAAAAGCAATCGAAGCCTATTCAATACCATAAAAACGTCCCGCAATCTATTAAAGATTTCATGGGTGAAACTCCATATGAATATATTAGAGGTTATAATACGATTTCTTGGAAAGATGCAATCATTGTTTCATGCCGAATTAAACACCCTGAAACAAAAATAGAAATATTTCGCGCCGATCATAGTACATTGGAATCTTTAAAAGACGCTATTGATGCATGTTTGGATTCTCCCAATTATGTAGAAAGCTGGCTGGAACAAGATTATGACGATTTTCACTACGAAGTTGAAATGAAAGTCACACTCACACCAGAACAAATGAAAGAAAATCAAAGAGAGCTTGATATATGGGAAGTTGAAAATAATAAGTTTAAAGAACTGAAAAAAATCATTGAACATGAAATCAAGATCGATAGACAACATACACTTAATGAACAAAAACTGCGTTTAGAAAGAGAATTAGAAAAACTTAATCAGCAAATTAAAAATGGAACTAAAAAATAGAAAGCAACGTAGAAGAATATGATGAATAACTCAAATCAACTCTCGCAACTAAGAAATATCGTCGCTGACAGAATTAATCGCCAACAGGAATTTAGTTCTGTGTCTGTTTGTAATCAACTTCGAACATATGCTCGTAAGGTGGGACAAATTGTAAATATTCGCTCTGTAGAAAATGCATTGATGGATATGTATAATTTGGGATTGATGTCTGATTATCGCATGACTGGTTCTGCTGATGTACTTCGTTTTTCTCCTGGCTTGAATAAGAGTTTGAATCAGAAACTTAAGTTGGATAAACGAAACCGTCTGTTTGTAAATGCGAATGTTATTGCGAATATCGGCGTAAGCTCTTATGGGTATGTTTATGTGACTAAGGAACCACATCGTCTTCTTCTTTCTAACGCTCCACTTGGAACAGATAGTAAAGCTTATAGTGTAGATTGCTACAATAACGTTAAGATTACTGTTCCTCAGTCTAAGAAGACATGGAGAGCAAGGTATCTGTCCAACGGTATCGCAGAAGTAGTTTCTGTCTAAAATAAATTTCAAGGAATAGGAAAATTCTATCCTATTCCTTGAAAACATTATTAAATTAATTAGCGTAGAATCAATTATGGAAACACAATATATTGAAGAATTAACAGCAGAACAGAAAGCCGCTTGTCCATTGTATGTAGAAAAATGGATTAGTATTGGCCTTTCCACCACACCTACTGATTTAGAAAAATCTAAGCATTGGATTACAGTAATCCATCAAGAAAGGAACAAACCAGTGCCTCAATATTGGTTGTTTATCCATTCTCCTGTTAGGGCTGTACATGCCGCTTTTATGGTTAATGCCTTGGGCGATTTTAACGATGATTATCAAGATACAGAACTATATTCCGATACACAAACATGGAAATTCGTATTTGATAACGTGTATGAACAACTTTCAAAACAATTTACTGATTTAACGTGGAATGATCAAACTAAAGCACGTATGCTTTCGTTCCTATCTAAAGCATATCTGGATAAATCATCTTTTCCACAATATTATGATCATTTTTGCTTTGGCGCACAAGAAGCCGCCTCACTGTCATTCTATGACTATTTCATTGAGGAATGCGATCTTCATGTGGCTAAACCAATGTCGCCATATATTGAATTGGCGAAACATTGTGGATGGTGGGCACCGTATGAAAACTTAGTGATTATTCAAGATAAACCATCTAGAATCGAAAGAAACGAAAGAGGCGTATTGCATAATGAAAACGGACCAGCTATCGAATATAGAGATGGATGGAAACTGTATTTCTTGGAAGGCTATGACTTTCCTGAATATGTGGTCATGGACCCACATCTCATCACCGTAGAAGATATCGATAAAGAATCTAATGCAGAAAAGCGAAGAATTTTGCTTGAACGCTTTGGATACGAACGATACTTTGAACAATCTGAATGTACACTTGTAGATCATGATGAAGTGCAAGTTGCAGTTAATGATACACGTAAAATGCCAAGAATGTTAATCGCAACAAAACATGGCGATATGTATCTTGTAGGAACTGATGGTAGTACAAGACGAACGTACTTTATGAACATCCGATCCGACGACGAAAGAGTAAAAACAAGATTTGGAGAAATAACTACTTGTAAACAAGCACATGAATTAATTTCTGGACTTGATGAAAGTAAGTGTTTGGCACAAAGTTAGAGGGCAATATATATGGTTAAAGATCAAATTAAACAACATTTTGCAACTATCAGAGAATATGCGGCAAATCCTCTGGGAGATATGCGAGTTATCGATGATTTCCCAGTTGGATATCATGTGCGTCAAGGTGACGTTTATGTATTCAGAGTTGATGACTTCGATAAAGAATCATTCGATTTTACAAGTGAACGACAGCTTGCACCAGGAGACACACTAGGTTCTCGACATACTGTTTCTGATGCAGTTAATGTCTATAAGCCTGTCGTGGCAAATCGCGTGGAACAAACAGAGGTTGGATATATGGGCGTTGGGCCTGTAATCGTATCCAAAGATCGATGGACTCTTATGCATCCTGAACACGCAGATATTTCAATCTGTGAAGGGACATATCAAATCTATTACCAAATCGATCCGCAAACTATGAGTCGCGTATTAGACTAATATATCTGATGATTAAAAATAATGCTCAATATGAAAATATTGAGCATTATTTTTTTGGAACTTTAAAATACAAATCAACGTAGAATAGATTATGTTAATTGGTACAATTCATTCTTCGGCGGATATTATTACTAACAGTAGTAGTGAACTTTTTATTTGTAATACGTCTAAAACATTAGGCGAAATTCAAAGCATGCTTGAAATATTATCTTGCGTTGTCGGATATCCGAATTGTGGCGTGGGTGAGATAAAAGTGTATAATGGAGTGGATGACTTTAAGAAAGTTGTCGATAGTTTAGACACTTGTTATCTGGATCATACCTTCTATAGGCTTGTAAACAATGCAGTAGGATATGATAATATTAAAGATAATAACATTACTATCCCACAAGTGGCCCATGATTGGAATACCATTTACACTGATGGTCCTGATGATGAAACATTCGAGGAAAGAATGGAAAGATGGGATAGAGAAAGAGATAAGCAAAGAGAACCAATTGAAAAATTCTTTGCAGATAATTATGACTTTTTAAAAGAACATATTGGAATTTTCTATACTATTGAAAGCGAAAGCGATAATACTATTCCATATGAACTCTTTGAACTGTTCGAAAGACAACTTAATGCCATCAGATTCCATCTTGGCTAAAATGGAGAAATAATATGTATATACTGCCTTTTCATAGCTTCGCTGACGTAATTACAAATAGTTCCTCAGAACTATTCATGCTTATGAATGAACGTTCTTTAGATGAAGTGCGTAAAATCGTAGCTGAATTTCTTGAAGAAGAAGAACAATATGTTGAAATTACATTAATCGATACTTATGAAAAAGCAGTATCTTTACTATCGGGTATACAAGAAGATTTTGTTGTCGATGCGATTAAGTACATTTTTAATGTATCTGCTGATCTGACTTTCGTTACGCATAACGATATTAAAGAAGATGACGTGAAAGTTTGCGTAGGTAAAAATAATTCACAATATGGAATAATGAGTCTTCTTATGCGAATGGAACGAGCAAGTTATTTGAACTCAGTAACAATCGCACATTATCTGAAATCTAATCAGGATATGCTACAAAAACGATTTAAAACATGTTTAGTCGTAAAATGTTGGCATGATGAAGACAAAGACAACGAAAAGATCGTAGAAGAACTTAATGGAATTAATATCGGAGGATATTGATTCCAAACATTAGGAGAATATAGAAACAAATTGAGACAACGTATCCATCCAGAAGAAAACTATAGAGCTATTTTTAATAATGGCAAAACACTTCGATTCGCTATTGACCCTCAAAACCCCATTAAGCCATTAAAATATCCAGAAATTCTTGATTTGGCTATCAATAACGTTTGTTTGGCTAATTGTCCATATTGCTATGTTTCTGCCCTAAAAACAGGTAAGAACTTTGATAATGTTGTCGAAAAACATCTTGATCTTTTCGGTAATATGTCTTTGAATGAAAGACCTTTCCAAGTAGCCTATGGCGGAGCAGGAGAACCTACAATGCATCCTGATTTTCCAGAAGTGCTGAAAACTATGCATGAATTGGAAATTATGCCTAACTACACAACAAATGCTATGCACTTAACAGATAAAGTTGTGGAAGCTACAGTAAAGTATGCTGGTGGAGCGGCTATCTCTTGTCACCCTCACCTGGAAAAGGTGTGGAGAAAAGGAATTAAGACGCTTACAGAGGCAAATGTCGAGACTTGTCTTCATATCATTGTAGGAGAAAATGGAAGTAATGAAGATTTTTGGAGAATCTATGATAGCACAGATAAAATTCGCTATTATGTAGCGTTGCCTTACATGGCTAGTGGTAGAGCAAAGAAAATTGATACCGAAAAAGAATGGAATAAATTCTTTGCAGAAATTGAAAAGCGTAAAGCTACAGATATTTCTTTTGGAGCATTGTTCCATAATTACTTCTTGAAAAATCCTGATATCACTAAGAAAATCGGCATTAGTCTGTATGAACCCGAAGTTCTGTCTGGATATAGAATCTTTGATGATTCTTTTCAACTCTTGAGAAAATCAAGCTATGATCTTTCTCCAAAATTCGCACAAGGATAAAAAATGAACTATAAACAAAATTTACATAACGCACTTTTAATCTTTAAAGATGGAGTTGATCTACTTGTGGTTTCAGATCAAATTGAAACTATTATCGAAGATGAAAAGAAAATATCTAATAAAGAAGGATATGATGAAGGCTATGCAATTGGCTATGAAAACGGCATGAGAGCCGATAAAGCCATTACAGGTGTTGCTGGCGTAGGAATATGTTTATTGGCGCTTGGCTGGATTATTGGAGGCATTAAAGGATGTAATGAAAGCAATCATCAAAATGCCTTGCTTAGTATTAAACGTCAAGAACAAATGAAACCAAAGATTGAATCTTATATTAAAGCTTGTTCAGATGGTGATTATTCGACATGTAGAACAGGATGGCTAGAGTTCAATACTGACGAATATCAATCTTATAATGGCAGATATGCTACTTGTTCTTCATTCGAAGAGGCATATTATAATAAAACACATTCTATGTTGGTCTTGACAGGAGGGTATTTTAAGAAATGATTTATTTGCTATTATTTGGCGTTCCTGTATTAGTTATGACTCTTTGCTTAGTAGGTTACTTTAAAAATACAAAAAATAATTTCCATACTGCGGATAATTATTTGTTCGGAGGAATCTTTTTTTGTGTATTTTGGATTGGATATGGCTGTTTATTTGCCGAAATTCAGACCCATATGCAAAAAACTTTAATTCCTAAATCAGAATATAAAATTTATCACTTGGACAATCGTGTCGAATTCACTACGCCATATGGTGATATTAAGTCTGACACTTATGATATTGTAGTGCATCCAGAAAAAGTAAAGTTATATCATTGGGAGAATTATAATGCTTTTGACTTAAAAACTGGAGAAGGTATAAGTATTGAACCTTGAACGGAACTACGCATGATGATTTAACGTAGAATGAAATATGGAAAAGAAAGTTAAACCAACCCCTGAACAAAAACAGAAACTGATGACTTTTAAGAAACAACTTAATCCATTAAGTAAATGGAAGAAAGACACTATTCAAGTTGGAGATTATACTCTTAACATACAGGCCCGTTGGGACGAATATAATTCAGGATATTATGAAGTTTATTTCAGGGGCAATCAATGTGAAGTTACTGATTTCTTGATTGAAGCCATTGTAAAAGACAGCCAGTTTTATAAAGATTTTGAAGCATCTATTCAAGATTTTATTAAAACAACTGAAGCCTATGGAAAACAAGAATTCGGAGATTCTGAATATTTTTGGAACAATTATGTGTACTAAATTAAATAGTATGGAGATTTATCCATACTATTTAATTGTTATAAACAAATAAAAACTATGAACAACGAACTTTGGCAATTATTCTTTGAAACTAATTCATATTCATTAAAACAAGAAATTAGTGAATTAGTGCATGAAGCTTGTGAATTGTATCTCAATGCAATGCTAAATAATGTGCATTACAATTTTTGGTTTCCAGATGCAGAACCTGGAGAAGTAGGACATTTTGAAAAATTTATTGAGAATGATTCTATACTGTGTATCTATAGTTTAGATAAAGATGAAACTACTCACAGTATTTTTATTCCGTTACAAGAAATTGGCGTAACTGATTGGGTAAAAGGATATGCAGTGGTTTCTCAATATAGCCCTGATATCACTACAATTATTTGGGCCACGAATGATAAAGATATTATTGAGTGTCTTACAGATCAAAAACGATTTGAATGTAAAAGACTATTCAAATCAGATTATCAGCGAATTATAGAAGAATCACCTGATGATTTGCTTTCAAAAGAACACGCAGAAGAAATAATGGCAAGACCATCAATCTATCTAAATGTCGTTAAAAGAATCAAATTCACAACGGAATAACTTATGAAAATCCTTTATGTTAATGATGAAGACTCATACGCATCAATGTGGATTAATGGGGAAAAACAATTCCATTCATCCGATAATTACAATGTCATAGATTGTCTGGAATTAGTGGAGAAATTTGTCAATAATTCAGTATCTCCTATACATAGAATTGAATTATTGTCCCTCACATTGGAAGATGCACGAACTTCTGATATTCCAGATTCTGTCAATGATTTTAAATCGCTCCAGACGTGGTATCAAGAAACAACAGGAAAAGAACTTAAAAGAGAATAACATGCAACTATTAGCTCACGCACCAACAATTTGCGGCAAATTTGTCGATATCTATGATAAATGGTGGATTTGGCCCTTCGATCCATTCACAACATATTGGCTGGCAGAAATCACAATAGAAGATCAAAGAATTCCTGGCTTTGTTGTTGATGGAAAAGCATTATCATTTTTTGCTTTTAACGATGATACATGGTTTACAATGGATTATTCATATGATAATGGAGAATGGCTTACAGTTATGAGAGCCATTCAGAAAGGAGGACAATATGGGATACTTTGATAGATTACTTAAAATGCCGCTGGAAGAAATTATTAAAAGTTCAAATGATACAGTTCAATATGCAAACTTCCTTCTTAGAGTAGTATTGAAAATGTCTAAGGCTGAAAATCTGCACGTCATCATTCAAGATAAAGAAACAAAAGAAGCTAAATCAGGACTCTTTATTACAACAAATCCTGAACTGATTGAAGCTATGAATAAACTATTTAATGACAATGATAATACAGAAGAAACATTAGAAGTTACTAATGATGAATTTCTAGATCATATTCAATCTTGCGAAAAAATCACTAGAGTAGAATATACTATGGATTATGATTAAACTAATATCAACTAAACAAGAAATATGGGATGAATTATTCCATATTTCTAAAACCAAATCAGGAAATAATTCTGTATGGTTTTTGGTGCGCAAATCAGTATCAGAGGAAATATATTATGAAGATGTTTATTTTAAAGTTTGTTATGATGTAATTGATTACATCATAAATTTTCACCGAAACCCACTGTATTTGGCTATACAAACTAATGATTAAACTAATACCAACCAAATATGAATTATGGAAAGATGTCCTTTATGCATTATCAGACGGCATAACACTTTATGTTAGTAACTCTTCTACGGACGCTTTTTCTACGGATTTTCTCGTTGGGGATTATATATTACATAATGTACATAATCCTGTATTCTTTAATATAGATGTATCTTTTATATATAACTCGACAGCTACTTTAAAACAATGATTAAACTAATATCAACTAAACGAGAAATATGGAATTGTGTCTCCTATTTGAAATGGATGGATCAAGAACATTATGTTAATGACAAAATGACGGCTTTGGATACAATTGATTTTGTATGGGACTCCGTTACTAAACCTGCATCAACATATATAGATGTGTTTTTTATATGTACTTTGATACGCACTTTTTACAACAATGATTAAACTAATATCAACAGCACAAGAATTATGGTTGAATTTGCATGAAGACATAGATGATACAATCTGGGAAGATTCTATTGCAAATCCAAAAACAAATATATTCACATCTAGTTGGCGTATTGCGCACAGAGACACTACAATATGCGTAGAAAAAACTACACTTCGTATGCAACATTCAATAAGAATCGCAATTACACATGATCAAACTTATATCAACAAAATATAAATTATGGGATACTACAGAATATCTTGTAGGTCGAAAAGTTAGTTCTTCTTTACATATGTCTGTATATAATCCCATGCTATTGATGAAATTGTCCACGAGAAATCGCTTGGAAATTTATTTAGGGGGCTTTCCGAAGAATTTAAAACATCTATGATTAAACTAATATCAACTAAAAAAGAAATATGGAATGATGTTCATAATTCTGTTATGAAATCTAATAGAAGTTCAATTAGTTTGTATGTAAATTTAATTGTGCGAAATCCTTTCTTACACTCAATATTGGTTCCTATGCCTCCGCTGGAAGCACAATGCGAATGTGTATGTGATTTAATACACTATTCAGCAAAGTATCTTTCAAGAGAGTGAACAGCAATGATTGAACTAATATCAACTAGAAAAGAAATATGGGATGATGTTCGTGAACATGTATTTTTGAATATTCCTCACGATTATGATACACGTACTCCAGAATCTCCCATCACGTAGCATTTAAAACTCTCGCTATTAAAAGTTCTTGCTAACAAAATCTTCAAAAAATCCGTAGAATAAAGAAATGAAGAATGTATTCAAAATCATTAAGGATTTTTTTGTTTCCCCTAAATGCCCAGTTTGCGGAGAATATAAAGGAAAACCAACTCAAAAAGGATATATTCGTTATAACTATATGTGCCGATGCGATGCGTATCGTATTGTTAGTGACAAACCAGTGAAATCAGAACAATATATCGATGAACACGGAGTAACACAAACTAAATGGATATACGCAAAAGATATATATCCAACAAAATATATTGAAATCTTAGCCGAAAATATGTTCGAGAAACAAAAACTATGAAACTAATCACACTTTTAATCATTTCAACAATCTTTATTACAGGATGCACTGTCAATAAGGATTATTATCAAAATCATACATTAAGCAATATGACACAATTATTTCCTGATTCTAAAATATTGCAAACAGAAACTAACGGCGGCGTGATTCTAGAAACAAATCTCTATAACAAAAAGAGAATCTTGTATTATAGATACGAAAACGCATACTTCAATACAATTATATGTCTTGATGGATGTAATTAAAAATGCTTACAGATGAAATCAAACAAAAGTTTGATGAAACAAGAAAGAAATTAAATGATTGTATCGGATTTGATCAATATGGATCAAATAATCCTGATGATAAACTCTATATCATTAATGTCTCAGATGACTATCAAACTATCACTGTTTCAAATGGAAGAAAATACTACTATGCAAATTGCGAAGCAAATATGTATAGATTCTTCCCAGAAGAACAATATGGAGACTGGGATATAATTATATTCTCAGCATATGATGATGATGATGATTGCGATTTCATGCATGGATCGTAAATAACAAACTGGGAAAGAATTTTCCCAGTTTGTTATTTAAAATGTATTTTCTATATGAATTTGACGCCTTTTTGATGATTCTATACGTAGAATAATATAATGAAAACATTAATCATCAGATCAGTATCAGAGGATTTTACATCAACTAACAATTTTAAATGGTCCAAAAAAGGTATTGTTAAATGCCCTGACTGGAAACCTATAATGAATTGTGGAAATGGACTTCACGGACTAAGACTTAATCAAAATGATCCTGGCGTTTGGTATGAAGATGGAAAATTACTACTCCTAGAAGTAGAAGAAAATAAAATCATCGATCTAGGGGGCAAATGTAAATTCCCAGAAGCTAATGTGCTAAAAGTATTCGATGCAATGGAAGAACTTACAAACTATCTTTATGAACAAAAAATCAATATCGAAGGAATGTATCGAAGAACACAATCTACTGATTTATCAGTTAAATGGATAGGAGGAACGCGCTCAATACTTACGGCAGGAAATTCGTCTACTCTTACAGCAGGAGATCACGCCGTTCTTAAAGCAGGAGATTATTCTATGCTTGTTGCTGAAGCACAATCAATATTGAAAGCAGGAGAACATTCCCAGCTTAATGCGGGATCATATTCAACACTTGTAGCAGGACCACGATCTGTTCTTACAGCAGGAAATGATTCTATACTTGTTGGAGGAGATGCCTGCAAACTTACAGCAGGATCGGGTTCTAAGCTATATGGAGAGAATTCTTCAATATTGAAGGCTGGAAATTATTCCACTCTTATTGCTTCAAAATATGCTATGCTTACAACAGGATATGGATCAAAACTTACAGCAGAATATGGCTCCGAACTTAAAGCTGGGAAAAATTCTATCTTAACAGCAGGATATTGTTCAAAACTTTCTATTGATTGGGAAGATCAAGACAAAACCATTAAAACAGCCAATGCTATCGTAGGAGAAAATGGTATACTTCCCAACACTCCATATTACGTAAACAATAAAGGAGAATTCGTACAAGTATAACGAGGAATAAATATGTCACAAAAACTAATCCCAAATATGACTGGCTATAAAGCCACAGATGAAAATATGGTGTGCTCACCAAACGGAAACAGATTTCAATTTGTACTGGACAAATGGTATGAATGCGAAGGCGATCTTGAATTGTGTAAAAATGGATTCCATTTCTGTGAAGAAAAATCTGGACCATTATCGTATTATACCAACTATAATACAAGACTCTGGAAAATAGAAGCACAAGATGTATTGGATACACCTTTAGCCCCAGGAGCCGATAATAAGCACGTCTGTAGGAAAATTAAATTCGTTGAAGAAATTTTCTTCACAGAAGGGAATAATACAGGAAAATTGAACATCGGAAATGATAATACGGGAAGTTCAAATGTAGGCGATTGTAATACAGGAAAATGGAATACTGGAAGCATTAATGCAGGAAATAAAAATGTAGGAAACAAGAATACTGGATACAGTAATAATGGAGACAATAATACTGGATACTATAATTTTGGGTCTTTTAATGCAGGAACCCGTAATTACGGGGACGATAATACAGGAAACCATAATTGCGGGGATTCAAATACAGGAAACCATAATTACGGAGATTATAATACTGGAAATCATAATGCAGGAAATTGTAATACAGGAGAAGGAAACGCTACAAATAACTCTACAGGATTCTTTTGCGTAGAAGAACCAAAAGTAATGTGCTTCGATGTTAATACTGGATTGACACAAGAAGAATTTATGTCAAAGTATCCAAAATATGTCCATTTAACTCATTTACTACGCTACCCAACGCCTATCAACTTTAATGAATGGAGCGATTTGCCAGGAATTACACCAGAAAAATTATTGAAACTACATCAAACATTTTTGGAGAAAATGAATGAAAAAATTAGCAATACAAACAAATGATCCTAATACAATAGGAGAATATCTTAGAAATGTATTCTTTGATCAAACTAAAGGGAAAGGATGCTATGATTCTTTTGATGTTACTGAAAATACATTAACATTACCAACACAATTAGTTGATCCAGAATATGATTCAATAACGACTTGGAATATCTTTCAAAAAGATGTCAACTTTAATGATAAAGTTGAAAAAGTTATTATGAGATATTATTGGGATGGAGATGGAACATTGGAATTTATCTTTGATGATAATTCGTCTGTACTGAATACAGACTGTAAAAAAACATACAATTGGAAATGGAAAGAAAATGCTGATACTCCTGAATATGTTTGAAATGATTCTAACGCAATTTGCGTAGAATAATATAATGAAAACATTAATCATTAAATCAGTTAGACCTAATTTCACTACCAGAAATAACTTTCAATGGCCTACAGAAGGATTTGTAACATGCCCTGACTGGAATCCTATAATGAATTGTGGAAATGGACTTCACGGACTAAGACTTAATCAAAATGATCCTGGCGTCTGGAATGACGACGGAAAATTCCTACTTCTAGAAGTAGAAGAAGATAAAATTATCGATTTATTTGGCAAATGTAAATTCCCAGAAGCTAATGTTCTAAAAGTATTCGATTCAATGGAAGAACTTACAAACTATCTGTATGAACAAAATATTAACATAGATGGAATGTATCAAAGAACACAATCTACTGATAAATCAGTAAATTGGATTGGAGGATTTCAATCTAATCTGAAAGCAGGAAATAATTCTGTGCTTAAAGCAGAAGATTTCGCCACTCTTAAAGCAGGAGAATATTCTTTCTTGACAGCAGAAAACGAATCTATTCTGAAAGCAGGAGATTATTCTAAACTAGAAGCAGGAGAATATTCTGAACTAGAAGCAGGAGATAAATCTACACTTCAATCAACAGAAAATTCAATACTAATCGCAGGAGATAACTCTACACTAGAAGCTGGAGATTACTGTACACTAAAATCAGGACATTATTCAACACTTGTTGCAAAATATAACTCCTCACTTGAAGCTAAAGAATATTCTAATCTTATAGCAGAAAATCGTTCGACATTTTGCGCAGGATATGGCTCTGTGTTTGTATGTAGAATATTCAATGGATTAGATTATAAAACATATACAGCTATCGTAGGAGAAAATGGTATACTTCCCAACACATCATATAAACTTAATGAGAATGGAGAATTTGTCCCTTTATAATGAATGGGAAAGAAATTCCCATTCATTATAAACAACGCAATAATAAAATAATATGACTATTCAAATTAATAATACACATACAAAAATATATAGAACTCCTTTAACAAAAGATTACTTCGAAAAATATCAAGGAAATATAAATTGGAACCTTGTCTGTCAAGAATATGTATTAACAGAAAAATTTATTGAAGAATATCAAAATGAACTAAATTGGGATTTTATTAGCTATTATCAAAAACTATCAGAACAATTTATAGAAAAATTTCAATATAAAGTGGATTGGTATTATATTTCAAAAATACAAAAACTATCAGAGCAATTTATAGAAAAATTTGAAGATCAAGTAAACTGGGCAACTATCTGCAAATATCAAATACTATCTGAACCTTTTATCGAAAAATATATGCACTCAGGGAAAATTACTTGGACTACTATAACACAATATCAAAAACTATCACAAGAATTTATTCATAAATATGAACTGAATAAATATATCCTTCCAATACAAATGTCGTGGCTGTATGCAGATATGGAAACTAAAAGAAAAGCTTTCGTAAACTGTAATCTATATGAAATGGATGGAAACTATGTAATCGCATATAAAGGAATTAGATCAGATAACTACTCAAAGTTTAACTTCCAATATAAATATGAACTGAATGGAATTTATGAATCTAACGCAGATTATAATCTTAATGAACAAAACTCATTCGGATTATCTGCTTGGACTAAATTAGAAGCTCTACAATACTGTAATGAAAAACTTATCAAAGTTAAAATACACTTGAATGACATAGCCGCACTCGTACATGATTCTCGTAAAATTAGATGTACGAAATTTCAAGTCATTGAAGAATTATCATAATAGAAAAGGAATGACAAAATAAATGTTTACTTATGTTTTTATCGCATTAATCAGTTATATAGTAGGACATGCCATAGGTGCATCTAAAATGCATAATAAGACGCTAAATAAGGATGATTTCAAGGATGATAATAATCAAATCATCGGATATAAATAAAAGAGAAATGTGTTGAAGAATGGAGAGATAAAATGTCTAAAACTACAGGCGATGAATTGAAATCTATTACAGATGTTAATGGACAAAGATATGCCTTGGAAGGAATAGGACAAAATGGAATCGTATGTTATAGTTGTAAAGTGAATAAATATGATCCCTCTGTTAAATTTAAATTTTCAGCAAAATAAATAAAAACACTATTCCCAGACAAATTCACAGTTGAAGTAATTACTGAAGATAATAACCCAACAGTACAGATCACACAATCGCAATGGGAAGAATATCATAAACTAAAACAAATCGTCGGAAACGCAGAAAAAGAACTTAACGAAATTCTTGATACAACTATCGCAATACCGTGAACAACGAAGGGGCAAATCACAAGCGTCCTCGGATTGCCCCTCTCTAGGTATGATGTGCCTGTTTTTGGACGCGCACACAGCGTCTGTCTGAAAACTATTCTTTAAACGATTTTTATTATTTTACTGATTTTACTGATTTTACTGATTTTACTGATTTTACCCTAGATAGATTTCCTTTCTATTTTTTGACAATTCACACCTGCAAAAATTAATAAATTTTTGTAAAAAAGTATATAAAATTTTGCGCCTTAAGTGTGAATAATTAATCGTTCAACACATAATTCTAAACGCATTTCGTGAACATATAACACCATTTATATCACTTTTGATATTTTATTGTATTTTAAAGCAATATATTTTTATGTGCATAGT
>Ga0214164_1001060_pt1 | contig 16503 bp, 10 predicted proteins | sample TroBogepilimnion_13_FD_153003 | JGI IMG/M metagenome (GOLD analysis project Ga0214164, IMG submission 153003) | Freshwater microbial communities from Trout Bog Lake, WI - Practice 03JUN2009 epilimnion v4 | ecosystem: Environmental > Aquatic > Freshwater > Lake > Epilimnion/Euphotic zone ...
GGGCGGCGGCGGCGGCGTGGGATCGGCTCTCGATCCACTCCAAGAGCTGGGACTCGCGAAAAGCCACGGAGCGCTTCCCGAGCTTCACGCGCCGAGGGAACTGCCCGTCTGCTTCGAGTCGGTAAAGAGTGCTGCGGCTCAGGCCCGTGCGGGCCAGAACTTCGGGGATTCGAACAAGTCGATTAGTCATGTAACGCTCCTTTGTCGCGGGGCTCCGCGCTGAGCGTTAAGGTGTCTCCTTTCGTATCACGACTCTAGTTGGAATGGTTTCTTCAGAAGCCTCAGTCGGTTAGCTATTTTCTTCCAACGTAACCCATGCTTTATAGCAAGTCTTAGTCCGTGAATGGGGACTTGTAGGGCTTGCCCGTGCGCCGCGCTGATCTTTCTGCTTTTTCGACTCGCTCAAGCGCATCTTTCTCGATTGAATCAAGCGAGAGCGCCGGGAAACCCTCCTTTCTCTTGCCTTGAGCGCGGCGCTCGGATCGAGTCGCAATCCGATTCAGTTTCTGGCCTCTTTGCTCATCGCCCCACCCTACAGTTTCATCAGCGCTTTCTTTGAAGTAGGTAGCTGGTACAGGGATCGGATCGTTTAGGACTGTTTTCCAAGCGTCGGACTCAATCTGTGGATAGCCTTGCCGGTCATGTGATGGGATCAACTGCGCAGCAATCAGACATTCTGTTACGAATTCATTTTCCCGAGACTTACTGCCGCGCCCTTTTGTTACCCGGCTATACCTAAAGAGCTTTCGTATTTCCAAAACAGCGAGCGTCTGCTTGTCGTCAGATTCTGAGTCTTTCGCAAATATCAGCAGCTTAATGAGTCGGTCAATTCTCGGTGATAACCATATTCGGCGATTGTCACGCTCAAACAATTCGCGATCCCAGCAAGCAATCGGTCGCGCGATTGGAGTGCAGTCAATGTGGCGCTCTATAACGGCTCGCAATTCTGGATATTGCGCTGACGACATATCGTTAAGCCTTTTTCCGCCCGCCTATGCTCACGACGTTATTTGCCGCCGCGAGCGATTCGAGTCGGTCGCTCCACCATTGCATCATCTGGCGGCGCTCCTCCAGATACTCGGCGGCGTTATAGATAGCCCGAATGGAATTTCTGTCGGCGTGGGCAAGCTGGCGCTCGATGACTTCGCTTCGGAACTTCCGCGAGTCGTGTAGCTGCGTGGATGCCATGTGACGGAACCCGTGCGCCGTGTGCTGCCCTTTGTAGCCCAAGGTATCCAGCGCCGCCTTGAGCGTGTTCTCGCTCATCGGGCGACCGCGGCCCCGCTCGCTGGGGAACACGAACTTGTTAGCGCCCGTTAGGTCGCGCAAGTCGCGCAGCAAGGCGACAGCTTGAGCGCTCAGGGGCACCAGGTGAGGGCGGCGCATCTTCATACGCTCCGCAGGGATCACCCACTCGGCGGCGTCTAAATCGAACTCCGCCCATTCCGCGGCCCGCAGCTCGCCCGGGCGAACGAATAGCATCGGAGCAAGGCGCAGGGCCGTGCGGACAACGTGAGAGCCCGAGTAGTTCGTTATCGCCCGCATCAGGGCACCTACGGCCTCGGCGTCCGTCACCGCGGCGAATCGGCCCCGGTCGGGCACCTCCAGCTCTTGCGTGTTGGGCGTGGGATTCGCAGGCACTAGGTGCTTTGCCATTGCGTAGCGGAACGTCGCGTCTAGGTATTGGCGAACTCGGTGGGCGCTCTCCAACGCGCCGCGCTCCTCGATGCGCTTTAGGACTGCCAGCAAGTCGGCGTGTGTGACCGCGTTTATCGGCTTGTCCCCGAGGCGGCTAAATACGTCGTTCTCCAGTCGGCGCAGGACGACGCCGCTATGAGAGTCGGCCCAGCCGCAGCGCTTCGTCTCTTTTGCGATCCACTCGCGAGCGATTGCTTCCACCGTATTCGCGGCGGCAGCTCGTCGCTTCGCCTTCGTTGACTGGCGCTCTGCCGAAGGATCAACGCCGCTGGACTTGAGCTTGCGCGCGTCCGTGGCAAGAGCCCGGGCCCGCTTGAGTGACACCTCGGGATAAACGCCGAGCGCGAGAAGCTTCTCTTTGCCGTCCACGCGGTACTTGATGCGCCAGTAGCGGCGTCCATCCTCATTGACCAGCAGATACAGGCCCCCGCCATCGGACAGCTTGTAGGCCTTCTCGCGGCCCCGGGCGGCGTCTACTTCGGCAGTCGTCAGCTTGTTAAGCGCGTTCTTCGTCATGGCAGTTCCCTTGCGCGCCTCGGTGGGGGTATCTGAGGGATTCCGTACCCCCGAGAGGCGACATACCCCCAAAGGTACCCCCAACGCTTTTGGGATGCAATGGAGCGTCGCGGCGCACGGCGGCGCGAACTAATGCTTGTTTTCTAGGGGTTTACGCGCTTTTGCCGCGAAGGTCGGCGCGTCGTGAAGCGTCGCGAATGGGGTATTTGGTGGGCCCGCAGGGATTCGAACCCTGAACCAAGGGATTCACTGTTACCCACGGTTTCCCGTGGGAGTGGACTATCTCTTCACCCTCGCCCATTCCAAAGAACGGCGGTCGGGTGCGGGACGCTCTTGCCTGTTTTTAAGAGCTCTCGGGTTTCCCCAGCCCCCAGGTAGTCTCTGCACCGTCCGACGGTGTACCGCCGGCTAGGCTCAGGGTTGCCAGCGCTTGCGCGTTAAGGTTTCCCTGAATTCATCCCGTCCACTTCGAACGTTACCGTCCGAAGGCACCAGCCCGTCCGAAGACGGAGCGATGAGTCCCCTGCTCTAACCGTTGAGCTACAGGCCCAGCCGCTAGTGTAGCAAGCCGTGATCTCGAGCGGCAGACGAGTACTGCCCCCGACGCCAACTCGCCGGTACACTCATACGATGATCCCTGTAATCGCAATCGTTCTTTTGGCCGGCATCGCCGCGTTTCTGGTCGGACAGCAGACGGGGCGCCGCACCGCAGCGAGCGCTACCACCGCACAGCTCCAGGCGGAAAAAGAAGCCGCAATCGCGCTAGCCCGGGCTCAAACGGCGGAACAGCAGCGGGAGCAGGCGCTGACATTGGCGCACGATGCTCAGAAGCAACACGTGCATCTGCAAGGCGAAAAGAGCCGTCTAGAGGCGCAATTGGTCGCAGCGGAGCGCCAGATCGCCCAAGAGCGGGAGACCTTGGCACGCGCTCGGGTCGAATTGACCGATACATTCAAGGCCCTGGCGAGCGAAGCGCTGAATGCTTCCACCGGACAATTCCTCAAGTTAGCGGGAGAACGTTTCGCCAACCTGCAGACAGGCGCCGTCGCTGACTTGGAACAGCGGAAAACAGCGATCGAGAACTTAGTGCGCCCCGTCGCTGACTCGCTCGGCAAGGTTGAAAAGCAAATCGGGGAAATCGAGAAGGATCGCGCCGGGTCTTACCAGAATCTGTTGGCGGTCGTTTCCAATCTTCAATCCACCCAGCAGGATCTGCGGCGGGAAACCGGCAATCTTGTCGGCGCACTGCGCCGACCCAACGTCCGTGGGCGTTGGGGTGAGTTGCAGTTGCGGCGCGTCGTGGAACTCGCCGGGATGCTGGATCAGGTGGATTTTCAGGAGCAGGTAAACGTCGCTGCCGAGGACGGGGCGTTACGACCTGACCTGGTCGTGCGTCTTCCCGGTGGGAAAAGCATCATCGTTGACGCCAAAGCCCCATTGGCCGCGTATTTGGACTCCCTGGAAATGGCGGATGACGAGGCGCGCTCAAAGAAGCTCGAAGAGCACGCGAAACAAATTCGCGATCACATCCAGAAGCTGTCCGCTAAGAGTTACTGGTCGGAGTTCGACACGCCTGAGTTTGTGGTGCTTTTTATCCCCGGCGAAGCCTTTTACAGCGCGGCGCTCGAGCAAGACTCCTCGCTCATCGAGAGCGGTATCGACCGAAAGGTCATTCTAGCGACACCCACCACCCTGATCGCGCTTCTGAAAACCGTGGCCTATGGGTGGCGTCAGGAGGCTCTGGCCAATGACGCCCGCGAAATAGCAGCCTTAGGGCGAGAGCTCTACGATCGGTTAGCGAAAATGGCTGACCACTGGAATCGAATGGGTAAGGGCCTTTCAACGGCAATGGGCGCCTACAACGATGCCGTGGGGTCGCTCGAATCGCGTGTGCTTTCGACAGCCCGCAAATTCCGCGATTTAAACGTTGCAGCCCAAGGGAAAGAAATTGACGTAGTGGCTCAGTTAGAAACGGTGCCGCGCGCGATCACGGCCGAGGAAATGGCGACCCTCTCGCCGCCTCCCCCTTAACGTCGACGGCCTGAGCGTCCGTCAGGTTGCTTCGGGTCGGCAACGGAATCGAACAGCGACTCCACAGCCGAGGACTGGCCTCAGCGGGTGAGACGCCGATGCGCAATCCAAGTGGACAGGGTCACACCGGCGACGCCATAGAACGCCAATAACAGCAGGCTCGCCACGGGATGAGGAATAGGATCGCCGAACACCAGTCCGCGCGCCAACAGTGCCCCATGAGCCAACGGCAACACCAGAGCGACTTTTTGCAGCACGGGCGGCAGCGAATGGAGCGGAAAGAAAACGCCAGACAGGAACGACATCGGCGTCAGCACGAGCGTGAAGTAGTAAACAAAAAAATCAAAGCTTTTCGCGATCGTCGTCATGATGAGCGCAAGACCGGCCACGCAGAGCCCGAGCAGCAGCAGAACCGGCAATACGGTGAGTGGCTGCCAACCTCGCACAAGACCGAGGCAGTACATGATCAATAGAATCGCACTGCCCGAAAGCAACGCCTTTAGCGCCGCCCATATCCACTCACCCACCACAATATCCGCCACCGTCATCGGCGCGTGCAGAATGCCTTCCCAAGTACGTTGAATTTTTAGCCGCGAAAAAGCGGAATACAGCGCTTCGGCCGTCGCACTGTTCAAGGTTGAATAGCAGATCATTCCGCCGGCCAAAAACTGTATGTAAGGCCGACCGTCAACGGTTCCGACCAAGGAGCCCACCCCGAAACCGAAACCCACCAAATACAGCAGCGGGTCCGCCAAATTCGCGGTCAGCGACGGGATGATCAACTTCCTCCAAACAAGGAAATTGCGCTCGACCAGGTATAAACAGCGCAGATTCATGATCAGTCCCGTATATCCCGGCCAGTAAGCTTAATAAACACGTCTTCGAGATTCGCAGCGCGCCGCATCGCACGTAGGCCCGTTCGATAGCCGACCGAGGCGAGCAACGCGTCGGCATGTTGGGCGTAACAAAACGCTGTTTCGCCCGTCACTTCCAATCGATCCACTAAAGGACGAGCAACTGCTTCCGCCCATTCTCGGACATCCTCACCGAACACTTCGACGACGACCGGCTCAATCAGGGAGTCAATAAGCGTCCGCGGCGAGCCCTCAGCGATGATTTTTCCGGCATCCATGACGCAAAGCCGGTCGCACAGCCGTTCCGCCTCGTCCATAAAATGGGTCGTCAGAACCAACGTCTTCCCCGCTTTTGTCAGCCGCTTGAGCCCATCCCACACCAGATGTCTGGCCTGCGGATCCAGACCTGTTGTCGGTTCGTCAAGGAAGAGAACATCCGGGTCATTGATCAATGCACGAGCGATGGTCAAGCGACGCTTCATGCCACCGGACAACGTATCTATTTTGGCTTTTGCCCGGTCCTGCAATCCGGCCATCTCAAGCAACCCGGGAAGGCGGGCACGTGCCGTCGACTTACTGATATCAAAGTAGCGGGCCCACATGACGAGGTTTTCCTCGACCGTGAAATCCGGATCCAAATTGTCAAATTGCGGAACAACGCCGGTTCGATAGCGCGCATCTCGCGCCTGCTCGGGCACACTCAAGCCGCACAAATTGATCGTCCCGCCATCCGGAACCGACAATCCGAGGCAGCAGCGCATGGTGGTCGTTTTGCCAGCGCCATTGGGGCCGAGGATTCCAAAGCACTCGCCGGGCGCCACCGCAAAGCTGACGCCGTCCACCACAGCGCGACCATCGTAGCGCTTGATGAGGTCGTTCACCGCGACGACCGAAGTCATAAGAGCACCCGCTCGATGCCGCCCGAATTGGCAGCTCGCACGTAATCAGCCATCCATTCAGCGCCAAGTCGGTGCCGCGCAATTTCGACGACAATGTAATCCGCATCCATCCCTGTCACGTCGCTGTAACGCGAAAGGCCTTGCAGACACGACGGGCAGGAGGTCAATACTTTGACGTCGCCTTGATGGCCGGTTGCGCGGATCTCAGTGAGGTTGTTCTGCAAGGAAGCCTCCTTGCGGTAGCGAACCTGGGTGGCAATGTCAGGGCGAGTCACGGCAAACGTGCCTGCCTCTCCGCAGCAACGACCACTCTTCTCCACCTTTCCGTTCATATCGGCGTTCATGAGCGCATTCACGGTTGCCAGAGGCGATCCCTGTTTCATCGGACTGTGGCAAGGGTCGTGATAGACATAGCGTTGTCCGGTAACGCCCTCAATCCGTACCCCCTTCTCAAGTAGGTACTCATGAATATCAATCAATCGGCAGCCTGGGAAAATTTTATCGAACTCATACCCCGATAGTTGATCGAAGCAGGTGCCGCAACTCACGACGACCGTTCGTATATCGAGGTAGTTCAGTGTGTTCGCCACCCGATGAAACAACACTCGGTTATCCGTGATGATCTTATCCGCCTTATCGAATTCGCCGGCGCCGCGCTGCGGGTACCCGCAGCAGAGATACCCCGGCGGCAGCACGGTCTGCACCCCCACGTCCCATAGCATCGCCTGCGTCGCGAGCCCCACTTGTGAAAATAGACGCTCTGATCCACAGCCCGGGAAATAGAAAACCGCCTCGGTCTCCGAAGTTGTGATCGCGGGATTCCGAATAATTGGAATGTAGTCACGATTCTCAATATCGAGCAGCGCTCGGGCCGTTCGATTGGGTAACCCGGCAGGCATCCGCCGATTCACGAAATGGACCACCTGCTCATGCACAGGGGAGCGGCCGGTTGTCGCGGGTGGCGCAGCTTTTTGCACTTTCGCCGCGCGAGCAAACACTGCGCTCGCGAGACGTTGCATGCGGTAGCCGACACCGACGATCGCCGTGCGAGCCAGCTTGATAGTGGTCGGATTGGTGGCTTCTAAAAAGAAAGAGGCCGCTTGGGCGATGGGGCGCCTTCGTTGCATACCCATTCGCTGGAGCAACCCGCGCATGGCCATCGTAACGTCACCGAAGTCGATCCGTACCGGACACGGCGTCACGCACTGATGACACACGGTGCAGTGATCGGCGACGTCCGAGAACTCGTCCCAATGACGAATGGAGACACCTCGACGGGTCTGCTCCTCGTATAAGAACGCCTCAACCAACAGGGAGGTTGCCAATATCTTGTTGCGCGGGGAATAGAGCAGATTCGCTCGCGGCACGTGCGTCGCACAAACAGGCTTGCATTTACCGCACCGGAGGCAATCCTTAATTGCCGTCGATATGGATCCGATATCCGACCGCTGCATGATCAGCGATTCGTGGCCCAACAGGTTGAAGCTCGGGGTATAGGCCCTCGTGAGGTCTCCACCCGGCAAGAGCTTGCCTTTATTGAATCGCCCTTCAGCATCCACGCGCGATTTATATTGATGAAACTCGCGGGTCTCATCAGCGGTTAAGAACTCGTACTTGGTAATGCCGATGCCGTGCTCGCCGGAGATGACGCCACCTAACTCACGCGCGACCGCCATAATCCGCGCGACCGCGTTGTTGGCCTCCTGGAGCATGCCGTAATCGTCAGAGTTCACCGGGATATTCGTGTGGACGTTGCCGTCTCCGGCATGCATGTGGAGCGCGATGAAAACCCGGCTCTTGAGGATCTTCCGATGCCACTCCAAGCAAGCCGCCATCGCGGGCGAGAGCACGCCAGTCAGCAGGCGTTCTAACGGGGTTCGAACCTCTGACTTCCAAGACACCCGGAGGGTTCGATCCTGGAGCACCGAGACTAGGCCAACCGCCGGGTCCGCGGTGGCGCGTGCCGAGAGTGCGCCCATGACGTCGCTTGCGAGCCCAACGGTCGCCAGTTCTGGCAACACGTCGGCCAAACGGTCGTCCATATGCTTCAGCAGGAAAGACCAGCGGCGATGCACTAACGCAAGCAACTGTCTTGCCTCCGTCAGTCGGTCGTGCGAGTAGTCCTCCGGTCCACCGGACGCAGCGACGTGGTCGCCCATGCTCGTGTCAGGGCGGAAGTCGGCCAGACAACTCTGCAACTCGTCGATTAAGCGCAACTTGTTGCGCGTGGAAAGCTCAATGTTCAGACGCTCTATCGCATCCGTGTAGTCGCCCATTCTGGGCAACGGAATGACGACGTCCTCATTGATCTTAAACGCGTTCGTGTGTTTTGCGATTGCAGCGGTACGCGCTCGATCTAGCCAAAATTTGCGTCGCGCGTCCGCGCTGACCGCGACGAAGCCCTCGCCGGTTCGGGCGTTAGCGATCCGCACCACCTGCGAGGTGATCGCTGCCACGGCGTCCGGATCATCGCCCACCAAATCGCCGATCAGCACCATTTTGGGCAAACCGCCGCGTTTGGACTTGGTCGCATACCCGACAGCTTTCAGGTAGCGATCGTCGAGGTGCTCCAGTCCCGCCAGCCAAACCCCACGGGCTCGCCCTTCGGTGTCGACATAATTTTTGATTTCGACGATCGAGGGAATCGCCTCACGGGCTTGTCCGTAGAATTCCAGGCACACCGTACGGGCCTCCGACGGCATTCGATGGAGGATCCAGCGTGCCGCGGTGATCAACCCATCGGTACCTTCTTTTTGCACACCGGGCAGGCCACCGAGGAATTTGTCGGTTGCATCCTTTCCAAGTCCGGCTTTACGGAAGGCTCTCCCGGGTATGACCAGATGCTCCCGGCGCAATTCTCTGGCCTGCTCCGGCGCTACGCTCCCATCTTTCCAGATGAGTTCGAACACAGCGCTCTCGACGTCGTGAATTTTACCGAGGTTGTGACCGACCCGACTCACCTCTAGCCAATTACCCTCCGGGTCCACCATTCGCCACCAAGCAAGATTGTCTACGGCTGTTCCCCACAGCACGGCTTTCTTGCCGCCAGCATTCACGGCGACATTGCCCCCAATGCAAGAGGCATCGGCGGACGTCGGATCCACGGCGAACACGAGACCGGCCTGCTCCGCCGCTTCCGCGACTCGTCGGGTCACAACGCCGGCACCGGTACGGATCGTTGGCACGGGTGACGGAATTCCCGGCAGCGCGATCCGCTCAACGGACCCGAGGTCCTCCAGTTTTTCGGTGTTTATGACCGCCGACAGCGGCGTGAGAGGGACGGCGCCGCCGGTATACCCGGTGCCGCCGCCGCGTGGAATTACCGACAAGCCCAACGCGACGCACGCGCGGATCAAACCCGGCATTTCCGTCTCTTTATCGGGCGTGAGCACCACGAAGGGGTATTCGACCCGCCAATCGGTCGCGTCGGTCACGTGGGACACGCGGGCGAAGGCATCAAAACGGATATTGTCCGCGCGTGTGTGCTTTTCGAGGGCCCGCCGGGCCTGGCGCCGCAATTTGGCGGTTCGGTCGAAATGATCTGCAAACCGGCTGACAGCCCCTTTTGCTGCCGTAAGTAATTGACCTACTTTGGAATCCGCAGGGTCGTCAGGGGGGCGGCGACGATTAATCTCAGTCAGTCGATGGTGGAGCGCTTCAATGAGCAGGCTGCGTCGACGTGGATTATCGAGAAGGTCATCCTCCAAGTACGGGTTACGCAATACGACCCAAATATCGCCCAACACCTCGTAGAGCATCCGCGCAGATCGGCCGGTGCGTTTCTCGCGGCGCAGGTCACCCACGAGCGCCCACGCCTCCCGACCCAGCAGTCGCTCGACGATCTCGCGGTCGGAGTTCGAGGTGTAGTTATAAGGGATTTCGCGTAAGCGGCCCGAACCACTTTCCGGTGATTCGGCAGGGCTCGCCGTCGCGCGGGGATTCTTTTCGTACAGGACAGCGCTCATCGGGTCTTCCGCTCGGTGGTTTCCCACGGTAGCGGAAGTGGTTAGGGGGGAAAAGGTCGGCGCCCATAACTGTCAGTGATCGGCATAGAGCCGACAGGCAGAGGGGGACGGGACCAAGTCGCGGCGGCGCGCTATTCTTGGCGTCATGGACAAACCCAATTCCCGCATCCCCGCCATCGTCATTTCGCTTGCCTTCGCCCTGGTGACCATCTTCACCTGGGCATGGTTCAACCGACCCGAGAAGGAGCCCGAGTGGCCCCGGGTGACCTGGGGCTTTGCCCTGTCGCCCTACCGACCCGGGCAAGACGCGGTCAAAGAGGACTACCCGACACGCGAGCAGATTGCGGAAGATCTCGACTTGCTCAAGGGCAAGACGCAGGCCATCCGCACCTACACGGTCTCGAGCACGATCGGATTGGTGCCGGAGCTGGCCGAAGAGCGGGGACTGAACGTTGCCCTCGGCGTCTGGATTGATGCCCGCGTTGCCCGCGACGAGCAGGAGCTGGCTCGCGCGATCGACATCGCCAAGACCCACCGCAACGTGGCACGGATTATCGTGGGCAACGAGTCGGTGTTGCGTAACGACATTCCTTTAGACCAATTCATTGGCTTTTTGGATAAGGCGCGCGACGCGATCGAACAACCCGTCAGTACGGCCGAGCCGTGGCACGTCTGGATCAAGCACCCGGAACTGGCCGACCACGTCGATTACATTACGATTCACCTGCTCCCTTATTGGGAGGGTATCGACGTCGAGAAGGCCGTGCAGTTCTCGATCGATCGATACCACCAAGTGCAGGCGCGCTTCCCTAAGAAACAGATCGTGATCGGCGAGGTAGGCTGGCCATCCAACGGCCGCACCCGAGAAAAAGCAGTCGCTTCCGATGCGAACGAAGCGCTTTTCTTACGTCGCTTTTTGGCATGGGCTGAGCAGGAGCACGTGCCGTACTACATTGAAGAGGCATTTGATCAGCCTTGGAAAGCGCAATCTGAAGGCGGTGTCGGTGCGTATTGGGGGGTCTACGACGCTCAGCGACGACCGAAATTCGAATTCACCAAGCCCATCGTTCGGCTACCCGCGTGGCAAATGCTCGCGGCCGTGTCGGTGTTACTCGCGGCGGCGCTGCTCTTTTGGTTCTACATACACAGCGGAACGCTGCGCAACCGCGGCAAGAGCTTTCTGGCCATTATCGTTTACGGCACGAGCGCTCTGACGACGTGGGTGATCTATGAATACTCGCAGCAGTACCTGACCGTCACAAGTGTCGCGGTCGGCGTTCTACTGTTTATCGGAATGTTGGGCGTCATTGCGGTTCTGCTTGCCGAGGCGCACGAATGGGCGGAAGCCCATTGGATCAAGTTGCGCCGCCGTCTGTTGATCCGACCTGCATCCGAAGGCTCAAACGATGCCTATCGGCCCTTCGTGTCTATTCATGTGCCGGCTTACAACGAACCACCGGACATGTTGATCGATACGCTCAACGCGCTAGCTCAACTGGATTATCCGGACTTCGAAGTGTTGGTCATTGATAACAACACGAAAGACGAAGCGGTATGGCGTCCTGTTGAAGCGCACTGCCAAACGCTCGGTGCCCGCTTCCGGTTTTTCCACGTCAGTCCCTTAGCAGGGTTCAAGGCAGGCGCGCTCAATTTCGCCCTGCGCCACACGAATCCATCGGCTGAGGCGATTGCGGTCATCGACAGCGATTACTGCGTATCCCCGACTTGGCTCAAGGATCTGATGCCTGCTTTCAGTGCGCCGCGAATTGCCATCGTACAGGCTCCGCAGGACTATCGAGACGACACGCAGAACGCCTTCAAAGCCATGTGTCATGCGGAATATCGCGGCTTCTTCCACATCGGCATGGTGACGCGTAACGAGCGTAACGCGATCATCCAGCACGGCACGATGACGATCGTGCGTCATTCGGTTCTGAAGGACCTCGGCGGTTGGGCCGAGTGGTGCATTACCGAGGACGCTGAGCTCGGACTGCGGGTCTTTGAAGCCGGCCTTGAGGCCACATACATCCCGCACAGTTATGGCAAAGGCCTGATGCCGGATACCTTCATTGATTTCAAGAAGCAACGCTTCCGTTGGGCATACGGCGCCATGCAGATCATGCGAGCTCATGCTGCTGAGTTGCTGGGCCGGAATCCAAAGCAACTGACGGCGGGACAGCGGTATCACTTCCTTGCTGGATGGCTACCGTGGATGGCAGACGGCCTGAACGTCATCTTCAATCTGTTCGCGCTCGCCTGGTCTTTCCTCATGATTGCGCTGCCGCGCAGTTTTGACGCGCCGTTGGCGATGTTCTCCGTGTTGCCGCTGTCTCTATTCGTCTTCAAGCTGGCGAAGTTGATGCACTTGTATCGTGTCCGAGTGGGCGCCGGCATACGTCAAACATTGGCTGCGTCCATCGCGGGGCTTGGGCTCGCGCACACCATTGGATTTGCCGTATTGAAGGGCCTGCTGACCGACAATGAGCCCTTCTTCCGTACGCCCAAGCAAGCGAACGCCCAAACGCTCTGGGGCGCGCTACAGGCCTGCCGTGAGGAGGCCTTGATGGCGGTTGGCTTGCTACTCAGCGCATGGGCCGTCACCTACAACCTCTCCGATGGCAGTCTCGACCGGATGCGCATGGACAGTCCGGATCTGCGTGCCTGGGTGCTGGTGATGGTGGTGCAGTCGTTGCCCTATCTGTCTGCCATCGTTGCGTCGGTCATCAGTTCGTTGGACCTTCCCGCCAGCATCATCGGTAACGGTTATGAGGTGATTGAGGGGGGAGAAGAATATGCCACCGTGGTGGCAGAACCTGCGCGCAAGAGCGCTCACATCGATCCCCGATGAGAACCGTTCTCATCTTTGACGCGTGCGCCCTGTAAAGAATGCAAGTACTTGCCGTAATGGGTCCAGAACGGGCAAAACTCGCTTTATGATGGCGGGGCGCATTACGCGCCCCGCATTGGACTACGTTTCGTTTTTGAAGGAGTGAGTCGATGTTCGACCAGAAGCTTCCCCGTCGCGCCCTGTTGAAGGGTGCACTCGCTGGCCTCGCTGCAATCCCCGTTGTCGCCGCAGTCACCCGCGCTGAGGCTGCCGCACCGGCGCTCGACGCGAACGACCCGCAAGCCAAAGCGCTCGGCTACGTCGCGGACACCACGAAAGTGGATGCGAAGGCCAACCCGAACCACAAGCCGGAACAGAAGTGCGCCAATTGCGTACAGTTCCAAGGCAAGGCCGCCGATGCACAGGCCCCGTGCACGATCTTCGCGGGCAAGTTGGTCAGCGGAAACGGCTGGTGCAAAGTTTACGCCAAGAAGGCGTAAATCGATTTGCCGAACAGACGGGCACCACTCCGGTGCCCGTCTGGACCCCAGAGGTCCTTGGGCGACCAATCGCGCCGCCTCCACCATTCATCGCAATAATGTCACTACCGTGTATTTCTCACGGCATAGTGTTGTCTCCCTGTCGTAGGAGACCTCCATGACGTTGTTTGTTCGTCCGTCGCGCGCACTCGGAGCGCTCGCACTGGCCCTGTCACTGGGCAGCCCGGCGTTTGCCGCACCACCCGCCGCCTCGATACCGCCCTTTGGCATCGATCTGGCCGGTCGGGACACCGCGGTCAAGCCCGGAGACGATTTCTATTCGTATGCCGGCGGCACGTGGATGAAGACCGCCAAGATGCCAGCCGACCGCACGTCCTGGACGTCGTTTACCAAGCTGGCCGATGAAAACGAAGTTCGAATTCGCGGCATTCTCGAAGCGGCCGGCGCGCATCACGCCGCCACCGATTCCGTCGAACAGAAAATTGGCGACTTTTATGCGAGCTTCCTCGATACGAAGTCGATCGAAGCCGACGGCTTAAACAAAGCCGCGCAGGAAATCCTCGCTATCGCTCAAGCCGACTCTTACGAATCGGTAGCGCAATTGATGGGGGCACCCGCGTTGGGTCTGCCCGGTCCCATCGATCTTGGGATCACGCTGGATGAGAAGAACCCGGATCGATACGTCGTTACCATTGGCCACGGCGGCCTTGGGTTGCCCGATCGTGACTTCTATCTGCGCGACGACGAGCAGTTCAAAACGGTACGCGCCGCGTACGAAGCCCATATCGGCCGCATGCTCGCACTCGCATCGTATCCCGGCGCCGATGCCGCTGCGGCACACATCGTCAGCCTGGAAACGGAAATTGCAAAATTGCACTGGCCACGGGCGGAGCGCCGCGACCGGGATCGCACATACAACCCCATGACCGTCGACGAACTTCAGCAGATGGCCCCGGAGTATCCGTGGGGCAGCCTGTTGGCTGGCGCTGAATTGCAAGATCCCGGAACCATCGTTGTCGCCGAGAAATCAGCGATAGCGCCGCTGGCGCGCCTCTTCCGCACGACCGATCTGGCGGACTGGCGTGCGTATCTCCTGTATCACTTCCTCGCCCATCACGCAGCGGTGCTACCGTCGGCGTTTGATCAGGAAGCGTTCTCCTTCTACGACCATACCTTGTCCGGTCAGCCCGAACAGCGCGCTCGTTGGAAGCGGGCAGTCGGCGCCACGAACGGCGCACTGGGTGAGGCGGTAGGCCGCCTCTATGTCGAACGTTACTTCCCGCCGGAGTCCAAGGCGGCTGCGGTCGCGCTGGTCGAAAATCTGCGCAATGCTTACGGCGAGCGCATCCGTGCGGCGAAGTGGATGTCCGCAGAAACCCGCGAGGCTGCTCTGCGCAAGCTCGCCACGTTCCGCCCGAAGATCGGCTATCCCGATCACTGGCGTGACTACAGCGGACTCAACGTCGTCCGCGGCGATGCATTCGGCAACATGGAGCGCGCGGCCGTATTCTCCTGGCATCGGGAGCTGGAGCGCCTGCACAAGCCGACCGATCGCGATGAGTGGTTCATGTCGCCGCAGACCATTAACGCGTACTACAACCCCATCTTTAATGAAATCGTGTTTCCGGCAGCGATTTTGCAGCCGCCGTTCTTTGATCCGAAGGCGGATCCTGCCGTCAACTACGGCGGTATTGGCGGCGTCATCGGCCACGAAATGAGCCATGGCTTCGACGACCAAGGCGCGAAGTCCGATGAGAAAGGCGTGCTTCGCGACTGGTGGCTCCCCTCCGACGTCAGCGCGTTCAAGATCTTTGGTGATCATCTGGCCGACCAGTATTCGGCGTTCGAACCGCTGCCGGGTATCAAGGTCAACGGGCGTCTGACCCTGGGTGAGAATTTGGGCGACGTGGGCGGCATCTCGGTCGCGTATGCCGCATATCACCGCGCGTTGGGTGGAGAAAAGGCTCCGGTCCTCGATGGCGTCACCGGAGATCAGCGCTTTTTCCTTGGCTGGGCGCAAGTCTGGCGCACGCTCATCCGCGACGAAGCCCTGCGGAACCGGCTCCTGACCGACCCGCACAGCCCTGGCTACTACCGCGTGAATGGCGTCGTGCGTAACGTTGATGCGTGGTACGCGGCGTTCGGCGTACAGCCGACCGATACGCTCTATCTCAAACCAGAAGATCGCGTCCACATCTGGTAATAAAAAAGGCCCCGGGAGCTAAGCTTCCGGGGCCTTCTGCGTCGGATCCCGACGCTCGGCGCGATTACTGCGCGGCGGCTTCCGCAGCCTTCTTCGCCTTCTTACCCTTCTTGTGGTGCTTACTCGGCTTGGCAGCCGTTTCAGCAGCCGGCGCCGACGCGCTGGGCGTCGTGGTGGCGGTCTGGGCGAAGGCAGGGACGGCGAGCGTCAGGGCGGCAGCGATCAGAACAAGCTTCTTCATGGACTCACTCCTGGTTTCAATGACTCGCCCTTGCGGTGGGGCGTGGGAGTCATGTTGCGCGGACTTTGGCCGTCTGACGCAAGTATGAAGCACACTTAATCAGTCGACAGGTCGTTGGGCGCGGGAAGGTGCCGCGATTGACTGGCTTGGCTTATCCGGACGATCCCCGCAAAATCAGGTTCATGAGCCAGCCCCCATACCGAAGCGAGTGCGTCCGCCGATTTCACGGTATTCGGGGGATGGTTGGAAACACGCCGCTACTGGCCGTACATGTAAAGGTCCGCGGTCAAGCCCGGGTGATTTACGCGAAAGCGGAGCACCTCAATCTCACGGGCAGCATCAAAGACCGTATGGCGCTGCATATCCTTGAGCGCGCCTACGAAGAGGGTCGGATCCGTGCGGGCGATCGCATCGCTGAAGCCACGAGCGGCAATACAGGTATCGCCTTTTCCGCCATTGGCCGGGCACTGGGTCATTCGGTTGAGATTTGCATGCCCGACTGGATGAGTCAGGAGCGCGTGGCGCTGATTCGTGCCTTTGGCGCGACGATTCGGCCGGTGTCGCACGATGAAGGGGGGTTCCTAGGCAGCATCCGACTCTGCGAGGAACTGCAACAACGCGAGCCCGGTATTTTCTTGCCGCGCCAGTTTTCGAATCGCGCCAACGTTGAAGCGCATGCATTGGGTACGGGCCCCGAAATCGCGGCGCAATTGGCGGCCCGCGGCCTCCGCGCCGATGCCTTCGTCGCCGGCGTCGGTACCGGCGGCAC
>Ga0214164_1001064_pt1 | contig 16416 bp, 13 predicted proteins | sample TroBogepilimnion_13_FD_153003 | JGI IMG/M metagenome (GOLD analysis project Ga0214164, IMG submission 153003) | Freshwater microbial communities from Trout Bog Lake, WI - Practice 03JUN2009 epilimnion v4 | ecosystem: Environmental > Aquatic > Freshwater > Lake > Epilimnion/Euphotic zone ...
GACCGTTTGGGTGGCGTGTTAACCGATAAAGATTTTTACCGTCCTGAACATGCCTTGGTATTCAAGGTACTGGCTCGTCTGATTGGCGAGAACCAGCCTGCGGACGTCATTACTGTGCATGATGCCGTTAAGGCGGAGCAGGGCGGCGATCTCGTTAGCATTGATTATTTAAATTCTTTAGCACAGAACACACCGAGCTCAGCCAACATTAAAGGTTACGCAGATATCGTGCGTGATCGTAGTATTCTGCGACGCTTAATTGAAGTCTCAGACAGCATCGTGAACTCGGCTTTTGTGCCCGAGGGTCGCACTGTCAGAACTTTGCTCGATGAAGCAGAGTCTCGCATTTTGCAGATCGGTGAAGAAGGTAATCGTAAAAACGATTGGCTTGAAATCGAGCCCTTACTCAAATCTGTTGTTGCACGAATCGATGAGCTCTATAACCGTCAAGGTGGCAGCGATATCACTGGGATTGCTACTGGCTTCATTGATCTAGATAAACAAACGAGTGGCTTGCAAAAAGGTGACTTAGTGATTGTGGCCGGCAGACCCTCAATGGGCAAAACGGCCTTCGCATTGAATATCGCTGAGAACGTAGCGCTATCTGAAGGGTTGCCAGTTGTGGTCTTCTCAATGGAGATGTCAGGCGAACAATTAGCCTCCCGCTTACTAGGCTCAGTGGGTAAGGTAGATCAAAGTCGGATGCGCACCGGCAAATTGCAAGATGATGAGTGGCCGCGCGTTACCGATGCGATTGCCCGCCTCAGTAATACCCAAATTTTGATTGATGAGACTGGCTCTTTATCAAGTCTGGAATTGCGTGCACGCGCTAGACGGATTGCTAGAAACTTTGGTGGTACTCTGGGTTTAGTCGTGATTGACTATTTGCAACTGATGAGTGGTAGTGGTGGCTCTAGTTCTGAAAACCGTGCTACAGAAATTTCTGAGATCTCCCGCTCCTTAAAATCCCTTGCAAAAGAATTGCAATGCCCTGTAGTGGCTTTGTCACAGTTAAATCGTGGTCTTGAGCAACGCCCTAACAAGCGTCCCATCATGTCTGACTTGCGAGAGTCTGGAGCGATCGAGCAAGACGCTGACTTAATCATGTTTATTTATCGGGACGAGGTTTATCACCCTGACACCACGACTGATAAAGGTATGGCTGAGATCATTATCGGTAAGCAACGTAACGGCCCAATCGGGACTGTGCGCTTAAGCTGGCAAGGTCCCTATACCAAGTTTGATAACCTCGCACTAGGTTCGATTGGTTATTCTTCAGGCGGCTACGAGCCGTTTTAATTGCTGCGCTGGTTTGAGAGGGTAAACCTTCTCGCTTCCGTAAAGCGTGCTGCCCAGTATGGGCTCTCAATTTGCTCTAAACGGACTGTCCCACCGGCACTAGGAGCGTGGACAAAACGTCCTTGACCCACATAAATTCCAGCGTGTGAATATTTCTCACCAGTGGTGTTAAAGAACACTAAATCACCCGGTGCAGGGGGTTGATTATCAATACTGTGACCCCGATTACTCATCTCTTGGATAGTCCGAGGTAGCTTGATGCTCGCAGCTTTGAGATACACGTAGTTGATTAAGCCGCTGCAATCAAAGCCGCCATTGGGATTGTTGCCGCCCCAACGATAAGGAACGCCGACTAAGCCAACTGCAGCAATCGAAATGTCTTCAGTGCCTACACTCGTGTCATGCTTAAATTGTGCGAGCTTAGGATTGGAGTACTTGCCCGTTGAGCTCGATCCAGAGAAGGTGCTACAACCTGATAGCGTTAGCAAGGTGCAAATAAAAATGCCGCACCCCAGGAGGGTGCGGCATGATAAGTGCGACTTAGAGTGCGTCTGCAGCATGATCTGCAAGACGGGAACGCTCACCCCGAGCCAAGGTGATATGGCCACCATGACGCCAACCCTTAAACCGATCAACAACATAGGTCAAGCCTGAAGATCCTTCGGTCAAGTATGGCGTATCAATCTGCGCAATATTGCCTAGGCACACAATCTTTGTTCCAGGACCTGCACGCGTGACTAAGGTTTTCATTTGTTTTGGTGTTAAGTTTTGTGCCTCGTCAATGATCACAAACTTGCTTACAAAGGTTCTACCGCGCATGAAGTTCATGCTCTTGACTTTGATGCGTGAACGAATCAGTTCTTGGGTAGCGGCACGACCCCATTCGCCAGCGTTATCGTCATTGCGGTGAAGCACTTCAAGATTATCATCAAATGCACCCATCCAAGGCTGCATTTTTTCTTCTTCGGTGCCTGGTAAGAAGCCAATATCTTCGCCAACAGGAACTGTGGCACGAGTGATAATGATTTCGTTATAGCGTTTGCTATCGAGCACTTGCTCGAGACCAGCAGCTAGGGCTAACAAGGTTTTACCGGTACCAGCTTGGCCTAAGAGTGTTACAAAATCAATCTCAGGATTCATGAGCAAGTTCATTGCAAAGTTCTGCTCACGATTACGTGCTGTGACACTCCACACATTATTCTTTTGATGAGAAAAGTCTCTCAGGGTCTGAAGTAGGGCAGTCTTACCGTTGATCTCGCGTACTTGAGCGTAGAACGGTGTAGAGCCGTCAGGATTTTCTTGATAGACAAATTGATTGACTAGCATGCTTGGCACAGCTGGACCAGTCACACGGTAGAACATGGTCCCTGACTTAGAGTCTGCCCAGCTTTCCATCGACTTGCCATGCTTAGGCCAGAAATCAGCAGCCAGTGTCATGACGCCCGAGTACATCAGGTCGCGATCTTCTAAGACTTGGTCATTGAAATAGTCTTCTGCAGGTAATCCCAAGGCACGAGCCTTGATGCGCATATTGATATCTTTAGAAACCAGCACCACTTCTTGGCCTTGGCGAGTTTTTTGTAGCTCGCTGACCACTGCCAGGATCATGTTGTCACCTTTGCCTTCGGGGAGACCCTCTGGCAAAGCTTGAGTGGATAACTTGGTTTGGAAATACAGGCGACCAGAAACATCTTGATTGCCGAGTTTGTTCAGTGGAATGCCTTCATCTAGCGAACCATTGGTGCCGGCAATCAACTGATCGAGCGAGCGGCTCACCGTGCGGGCGTTACGCGCTACTTCGGTCATGCCCTTCTTATGGTTATCTAACTCTTCCAGAGTGGTCATTGGTAAAAACAGATCGTGCTCATCGAAGCGGAAGAGTGAGCTGGGATCATGCATTAGGACGTTGGTATCCAATACAAACAAGCTAGGTGGTCCTGTACGAATAATGCGTTTTGGTTTTTCGGGGGTTGGTGCTTTCGCTTCAGTGCGTTGAATTTGCGCTGGGCGATGATCACTTTTAATCTTTTCAAGCGCTTCTTCTGCGGCGGATAAATCAACCTCATCATCGCTAGCCCAATCAGGCGCATGATTTTCCATCACAACCGGTTTTGCTGGAGCAGGACGTTTCTTTAAATCAGGCGTATCTTTGGTGCTCAATTTCACTTGACCAGCAATTTGAGTTGGGATGGGGGGCAATGGCATGCAGCTCTCCTAAAAGAAAAAACCGCCAAGCGATTTGCGTTGACGGTTTGTGATGAAACTGGGTACAAAAAAGAGGGGGTTAGTTACCGTGCCTGCTCTAGATTCTTCAGGCTGATGATTCAAACGGATTGTCAGACTTTCCCGTCGTTTACGGTGCATGTAAATACTTTACCCCAAAATTAAGGCTTTGCAAGCACCCGCAGCAAATTTATTTAATTGCCTGAGCAGCCTGTAATACTTCTGTCACATGACCAGGCACTTTCAGGCCTCGCCACTCTTTAACGAGCTTGCCTGAAGCATCAAATAGGAAGGTGCTGCGCTCAACGCCGCGGACCTGTTTGCCGTACATATTCTTCATCTTCATGACGCCAAAAAGCTCACACAGTTTTTCTTCAGTATCAGCAACCAACTCAAAAGGCAGGCCCAACTTACTACGGAAGTTATCGTGAGATTTGAGGCTATCTCGGGAGACGCCAACCACCAAAGTATTGGCTTTAGTAAAGGCCTCAATGTGATCTCTGAACTCGCCAGATTCAGCGGTGCATCCAGGAGTCATATCTTTGGGATAAAAGTAGAGCACCAGTTTTTTACCTTTTGCGGACTCTGGGCTGAAGGTGAGTCCTGATGTGGCGGGAATCGCACAGTTAGGAATATTTTGGCCGATGGATATAGTCATATTGGTCTCTCAAGTATTAAAGGGTTTGTACGATTAGCTCACCACTGCGATTCGGAATCTCAGCCCAAGTGAGGGGGAGTACCGCTATCTTATCAAGCTGTTTTGTGGCTTCCCAGGATTGATGTAACTCTCCCATTGTGACCAGATCATGACCTTGCTCTAGCCATCCTCGAATCAAGGATTCAAAGACGGGAAGGAGTTTTTGCCCCTCCAGTTCGGCATGTAGGGTAAAGACTTGGTCATTAGGATTGCTTTGGGTGATGGCCAGGATTTGTTTTACGGCATCGAGCTCTGAGGCCCCGTCAACACCAATCAGCTCATCAAAAGTTGGAAGCGTAGTCGGGTATTGAACGTGTTTTGCTTTGCCGGATGGAAGTGCTAAGCGGTAGGGCATGAGGTTGGGCTCAGATCGGCCATCAGAAGAGTAGCGGATGCCCCATTGATCTAGTTGTTCAAAGGCAGCCTCATTCATTTGCCAGCCCGCTGCGCCATAAGTGACTGGTGGATGACCAAAGATCTCAACAAAGCGATCCCAGCTCTTTTGCATTTGTGCTTGAGTCCATTGTGGGTCTCGATCACGGACAGCATCTTGCCATGCAACGTGGTCCCAAGTGTGAATGCCAGTCTCATGACCCGCTTGATCAATGGCACGCATTGCGTTGGCGGCTTTTCTGCCAATATCTGGCCCGGGTAACAGAACACCATATAAAAGTGTTTTCAGTCCGTAGTGTTCTACAACAGAGGTGCGGCTCACTTTTTTCAGAAAACCTGGACGAAAGACGCGCTTTAATGCCCAGCCGGTATGGTCTGGTCCTAAGCTAAATAAAAAGGTGGCTTGTAAATCGTATTGCTTAAGGAGGCGCCCTAAATTAGGTACGCCTTCTTGGGTGCCGCGTAAGGTATCAACATCAACCTTGAGAGCAATTTTGGCCATGGACCTCGAGAATTATTCTGAGTCGACGAGCTGGCGGGCTTTATCCACATCCAAGCGATAAGCTTCAAAGATATTCTTGAGCGCATCGGTCATGGTGGTGGTGGGCTTCCAACCTAATTCAGCCATGGTGTTGTCGATTGCCGGAACCCGGTTCTGGACATCTTGGTAGCCCTCGCCGTAGTAGGCGCCTGAAGTCGTCTCAACGATCTTCACTTCCTTAGCAGTCTTGGCGTACTCCGGAATACTTCTGGCGATCTCGAGCATTTGATTTGCCAGTTCGCGCACAGAGTGATTATTTTTAGGATTGCCAATGTTGTAGATCTTGCCATTAGCAACATCGTTCTTATTCGCAATAATGTGCATCAAAGCATCGATGCCATCATCAATGTAAGTGAAGGCTCTTTTTTGAGCGCCACCATCTACTAAGTTGATTGGTTCACCACGAACAATGTGACCCAAGAATTGGGTTACTACCCGTGAGGAGCCTTCTTTTGGAGTGTAGATGCTGTCTAGTCCAGGGCCAATCCAGTTGAACGGACGGAACAGGGTGAAACGTAGACCTTCCATGCCGTAACCCCAAATCACACGATCCATGAGTTGCTTGGAGCAGGCATAAATCCAACGGGGTTTGTTAATCGGACCATAAACCAAATTGGATGTACCGGGATCAAACTCGCTGTCCTCACACATGCCATAGACTTCGGAGGTTGAAGGAAAGACCAAATGTTTTTTGTATTTCATGGCGGAGCGCACGATAGGCAGGTTCGCCTCAAAGTCGAGCTCGAACACTTTCAGTGGCTGCTGTACATAAGTTGCTGGGGTCGCAATTGCCACCAAGGGGAGGATCACATCGCACTTACGGATATGGTATTCAACCCACTCTTTATTGATAGTGATGTCACCCTCAAAGAAATGCATGCGTGGATGGTTGATCAAATCACCTAAGCGATCGTTTTGCATGTCCATGCCATAGACATCCCAATCAGTCGTCTCCAAAATCCGCTTGGAGAGGTGGTGGCCGATAAAGCCATTGACACCCAGAATGAGTACTTTTTTCATCTTCTTACTGCCCCGTTTTCATGAAGTTTTGTTTGCGGGATACCAATCCAGAATTTCCAGAGCCTGATGGTCTCCGCAGATACCAAATACCCGATTATCAACCACTTGGACTCCTGGGGTCTGAAGATCCAACCCCTGCGGAAATGGCCCACCCAAACGGGTTTTGGCCACAATCTGCATTTGTCCTTGATGCTGGGTAAAGGCCCCAGGATATGGGGGCGCCACAGCGCGGACTAAGTTATGGACTTGCTGAGCCGTTTGGGTCCAATCAATTCGCCCATCTTCTGGTTTGCGTCCACCAAAATAGCTACCCTCACTCAGATTGTTGGGTTTACGGGGTACTTGGCCTTGGAGCAGTTTCGGAAGAACGTTTTTTAATACCGCAACCGCTGCGCTACTCACTTTGGCAAATACATCTGTTGCGGTTTCATTAGGACCAATTGCTACGGCTACTTGACCAACAATATCGCCTGCATCAGGTTTGGTTTCCATGATGTGTAAGCTCGCACCCGTTTCAGATTCACCATGTAGGATCGCCCAGTTCACGGGTGCTCTGCCTCGGTATTTGGGAAGTAATGAGCCATGCATATTCAGAGCCGCGATCTTGGCGCAACTCAGCAGTTCTGCAGGAATCATGTAGCGGTAGTAAAAAGAAAATAAGTAGTCTGGTGACAGCGCTTGGAGTTTTGGGGTAAGACTTAACAAGTCGCTAGCGCTAGGCTGAATGTAAGGTATCTGCTTCTCTTGACAGAGCTTAGCAACGCTACCGAACCACACGTTCTCAGCAGGATCATCGTGATGCGTCACTACCAGATCCACTTGAATACCAGCATCTAGCAAAGCTTGTAAGCAATTGACGCCTACATCGTGATAGGCGAAGACGACTGCACGCAATTATTTTTTCTCGAGAACAGTTTTAACTACATAACGAGGGCGTTGTCTCACCTGTTGGTAGATACGTCCAATGTATTCGCCAAGTAAGCCGAGACCAAATAACATCACGCCGATCAAGAAGAAGGTTAAGGCGAACAGGGTAAAGACTCCCTCAACCTCGGCGCCGAGCAAGAAACGACGGACTAAGAGATAGACAAACAGACTGCCTGCAGCTAAAGCAAGAAGCATGCCCAGAATAGAGAAGATCTGAAGTGGCATGACTGAGAAGCCGGTTACCAAGTCAAAGTTCAGTCGAATCAATTGATAGAGGCTGTATTTGGATTCACCAGCAAAACGCTCTTCATGCTTGACTGTAATTTCTACAGGATCAGCGGCAAAAGTGTAAGCAAGAGCAGGAATGAAAGTATTGCTCTCATCGCATTGACGCACCAAGTCCACAATGCGACGACTGTAGCCACGGAGCATACAGCCTTGATCAGTCATGGTGATACGGGTAATCCGATGACGTAGGCGATTCATCATGCGGGATGCAAATTTACGGAAGAAGCTATCACGTCGGTTTGCGCGGATCGTGCCAACGTAGTCATGACCTTTGAGTAACTCGACAACTAAAGCATCAATCTCTTCCGGAGGATTTTGAAGATCAGCATCGAGGGTGATGATGTAATCGCCTTGGGCATATTCAAAGCCCGCCATGATGGCCATATGCTGGCCAAAATTACTATGAAATAACAGAACGCGGGTTTGATCGGGGCGAAGCTCAAATTGCTTGCTAAGCATTCCAGCAGAACGATCTTTGCTGCCATCGTTCACGAAGATGATTTCATAAGCAAGTTGATGCTTGGCAGCTACGCCATCCATCGCAGGGTAAAGACGATCAAAGAGAGCCTGAAGGCCATCTTCCTCGTTATATACCGGGATAACGATGCTTAGTTGAGGCTGATTGGCTGAGGTGGCTATATTCGCAGTCATATCGCAATTTTGCCTGATCTTGGCATTTGGCCCTTATTCTGACCATTAGAGGGACTTAAAAGACTATTTGGCGTGCTTTTTGAGGATGGCGATCAGACTCTTGGAGATGAACTCGACATTCGTCTGGGTGAGGCCCGGGAATAGCGGTAGGGTCAAAATTGATTTGCCAATGCGCTCAGCAATGGGTGTGGCGCTAACTTGATACCCCAGTTTTTTATAAAGACTAAAGCCAGTGATAGCTGGGTAATGTAAGCCAGTGCCAATGCCTAATTCTTTCAGCTCTGTCATAACTTGCGCGCGATCAACTTGGAGTTGATCTAACGGCAAGACCACTTGAAACATATGCCAATTTGTATCAGTGAAATTTTCTGGGGGAAGTTCTAAGTTCAAACTTTCAAGACCGGCAGTTTTTATTTCTTGACGAAGGGTTGCAAAGTAGTGGCGGGCTAACTCAGCACGTTTAGCCTGAAATTGAGCTAGCTGTTTGAGTTGATGTAAGCCAATGACCGCATTGACATCGGTGAGATTATCTTTACCGCCTAATACATCGACATCCATGCCATCCATGCCTTGCCGAGTCACACCCTGCAAACGTAACTTCTCAGCGAGTTTTGCTTCATCCAGGTTATTGAATACCAGGCAGCCGCCTTCAACGGTCGAGAGATTTTTATTGGCCTGAAAACTAAAGCTCACGAGATCACCGATGCTGCCGATCTTTTGGCCTTTCCAAGTCGAGCCGATTGCTTGTGCGGCATCTTCAATCACGCGTAATTGGTGTTGCTTGGCTAGGCTATACAGTTCATCCATGTTGACGGGTAAGCCAGCCAGATAGACAGGCATGATGGCACGCGTCTTTGGGGTAATTGCAGCAGCAACTTGAGATAAGTCAAGGTTGCGAGTGATCGGATCAATATCAACAAAGACAGGTTTAGCGCCCACACCCAATATCACATTGGAGGTTGCCACCCAAGATATAGGGGTAGTAATCACCTCATCACCTTCGCCAATACCTGCCACTTGAAGAGCGATCTTCATAGTAGCCGTACCATTAGCAAAGCAGCGAACTGGACGACCGCCAAAGTAATCACTTAAGGCAGATTCAAACTCGGCTAACTTGGGGCCTGATGTCACCCAGCCTGAGCGCAGTACTTCACCAACAGCGTCAATTGTGGCTTGATCAAAGCTGGGGCGCGTAAACGGAATGAAAGAGTTGTCTGCCATGGTGTCTTATTGTTGCAGAGATTGTGGACTATCAGGATGTTTCACGATCACTCGCCGGGAGTCGCGATCCACCTCTTGCATTGGCAAGCCCAGCTGTTGCAGTTGCGCATATTGCTCGGGCACCATTAAGGCATAGCTAGCGGAATCTTCTTTCCAGCGCACAATGAAAGCATCTAAAGTCGGCAGCCAAAGATCGGGCTGCTGGCTTACGCCGAATTGCAGCTCATCAGGATCTTCCACCATGATCATGGTTCTACCTAAATAGAAGGGCATGGTGTGATCCAGAATACGCACAGAGTAGAAATTCACTTTTTCTGGAATAGTCGATTTCACGCGATCAGCCAAGTCAACTCCTGACACAGCGCGACCTAAAGTTTCATGACCAGTACCAGCAATGATGGCGCATAAAAAGAATCCCATGGCATAGCTGGCAATACTGGTGAGGCCGTTACGCTGAGCTTGCCAAGTAGCCAATAGTGAGCAAACGATCAAAGCAATTAAAGCAGCAATAATCCAGGACGTATAACTTGCATAGGATGTGATTTCATCGGGGCGCGCTTGAGCACCCACTTTATCTAAGAATAAAAAGCCCACGCCACCTAAAACGGCAAAGACAAGAGTTTGTAATTGCCAAGTGAACCTGAGAGTATTCATTTGACCTAGGTTGTGATTGAGTCGATAGCCCGCCAACATAGCGAGTGCCGGAAAGATTGGCATGATGTAGCCAGGCAACTTAGAGTGAGAGATGCTGAAGAATCCAAAAATCACTACAAACCAACACACTAATAACCATGCGCTAGAGAAACCCCGCTTAGATTCTCTCCAAGCTTGTGCAACTGCGCCGGGGATCTGAAAGATCCAGGGCAAGAAGCCTATGAGCAGTAAAGGGACAAAGTAATAGATGGGGCCGGTTCTGCTATGGGCATCATCTGTGAAACGCTGAAGATGCTCGTGAATAAAAAAGAACTCTGCGAAATTGGGGTTACGGTTTGAAACCAAGATAAACCATGGTGCAGTAATCGCTAGAAAGATCATTAAGCCGCTAACGAGCGAGAGTTGCTTCCAGATTTTCCAATTCCAGCTACTCATCGAATACACAATCAATACCATGAGGGGTAAAGCTGCGCCAATCAGGCCTTTGGAGAGTGTTGCAAGACCCATCATGATCCAGCAGACCCACATCCAGCGTCGGGTTGCGTTTTGATTATTCGATGTTTGTGATAACAAGAGACTGCAGAGTGCTGCAACTAAAAATGCAGACAGACCCATATCAAGCGAATTGAAGTGACCCCCAATAATCCACATCGGACTTGAGGCGAGTGCAACGGCAGCTAGCCAGCCTGCTCTGGCGCCGTAAATGCGTGCACTCGTAAAACCGATAAAGAGAATGGTGATGAAACCCGTTAACGCTGTCCACAAACGTGCTTGCCAATCACCAACCCCAAAAATCTGAAATGCAATAGCGGTGGCCCAGATTTGCAGCGGAGGTTTCTCAAAGTATTGGTAACCGTTATAACGCGGTGTCACCCAGTCACCTGTGAATAACATCTCGCGTGCCATTTCTGCATAGCGGCCTTCGTCGGAAGGAATCAGGTGACGGTATTGAAGAGTTCCAAACCAAATTAATGCATAAATAGCTAAGAGCAAAAGAACTTTGCTTGGACTTAAGAGGGTCTCAGGTTTTCTCGAGCTAAAGCTCATGAATCGCCTTCAACAATCAGGGCCAGTAAAACTTGGCGTCCTTCACCAACCAGAATGTTGTACGTTCTACAGGCCGCTTGCGAGTCCATGATCTCAAAACCTACTTTGGCAGCAATTAAGGGTCTCAGCAGCTCTGGCTTGGGAAATTGCTGGCGTTTGCCAGTGCCAATAATGATTAATTCCGGCTTGAAGGTGGCTATTTGAGAAAAATGCTCACTTTGCAGTTCGCTAAAGCGGGCTACCGGCCAAGGAGTGATCTCGCCATTAGAGCTCAGTAGAACAGCGTGTTGATGGGGGACTTTGTTGATTTCAACGTAGCCATCGCCGTAACCAGTAATGGTATTAGCTCCAGAATGGGGGTCGGATTCAAGCTTCACGTGGACTCTCTGTCATAATTATGGTGATTATAGCTAGGCATTTTTTCCAAGATTTCAAGAACTTACCTCTAATTTAACGTGAAACCGATCCTAAAGTCCGCAAAACTCAAAGACGTTTGTTACGACATACGTGGGCCTGTGCTCGAGCTAGCTCAACGCATGGAAGAAGAGGGTCAAAAAATCATTAAGCTCAATATTGGTAATGTGGGCATCTTTGGTTTTGATCCTCCTGAAGAAATTCAGTTGGATATGGTTCGTAATCTCGCCAATGCTTCTGCTTATTCTGATTCAAAGGGAATCTTCGCTGCTCGTAAAGCGATCATGCAGTATTGCCAAGAAAAAGGCATCCAGGGTGTCACGCTTGATGACATCTATACCGGCAACGGCGTATCTGAGTTAATCGTTCTTGCCATGAACGCATTACTAAATAATGGCGATGAAGTTTTAGTGCCTGCGCCTGACTATCCATTATGGACTGCAGCTGTTAGTTTGTCTGGTGGTACACCAGTGCACTACTTATGCGATGAGTCTAAAGAGTGGGCCCCTGACTTAGCGGATCTCCGTAAAAAAATTACGCCACGTACTAAAGCAATTGTGGTGATTAATCCCAATAATCCAACGGGTGCTATTTACTCCACTGCAGTATTAACTGAGCTGACTCAGATTGCTCGTGAGCATGACTTGCTTCTGTTTGCGGACGAGATCTACGACAAGATGTTGTACGACCAAGAAAAGCATGTGTCTTTGGCTTCCCTCTCTCGGGATGTTGTCACCATCACCTTTAATGGCTTATCCAAGAACTACCGCTCTTGCGGCTACCGAGCCGGCTGGATGGTGGTCTCGGGGGATAAGTCAATGGTGCAAGATTATGTTGAGGGACTGAATATGCTGTCGTCAATGCGACTGTGTGCCAACGTTCCAGGTCAATACGCCATTCAGACGGCTTTAGGTGGCTATCAAAGTATTAATGATTTGGTAGCAGAGGGCGGTCGCCTTGCAAAACAGCGTGATTTGGCTTGGAAGCTCATTACTGCGATTCCAGGTGTGACTTGCGTCAAGCCAAAGTCTGCTTTATATCTTTTTCCAAAGTTAGACCCTGAGATGTATCCCATCAAAGATGATCAGCAATTCATTGCTGATTTATTGAAAGAAGAAAAAGTACTTTTAGTACAAGGCTCCGGATTTAATTGGGCAACCCCAGATCATTTCCGTGTCGTCTTCTTGCCTCATGAGGATGTACTCAAAGAGGCAATTGCCCGTCTAGCGAGTTTCTTGGAACGCTATCGTAATAAACATAGCCGTAAAGCGGCTACTTCAACTGCAGCAAAGGCATCATGAAACCGATTCAAGTAGGTCTATTAGGTATTGGCACTGTTGGCGGCGGTGTATTCACTGTTCTTGAGCGGAACCAAGATGAAATTCAGCGCCGCGCGGGTCGTGGTATCCGCATCCACACCGTAGCAGACTTAAATGTTCAGCGGGCTAAAGAGTTGGTTGGTGATCACGCTCAGATCGTCAGCGATGCCCGCGCAGTAATCAATAATCCCGAGATTGATATTGTGGTCGAGTTAATCGGCGGCTATGGCGTTGCTAAAGATCTTGTCTTAGAGGCGATCGCTGCAGGCAAGCATGTAGTGACTGCTAATAAAGCCTTAATTGCGGTGCACGGCAATCAGATCTTTAAAGCAGCCCACGATAAGGGCGTGATGGTGGCATTTGAAGCTGCGGTTGCTGGTGGAATTCCCATTATTAAGGCTTTGCGTGAAGGTTTAACTGCCAACCGCATTGAGTGGCTCGCTGGTATTATTAATGGCACAACCAACTTCATTCTTTCTGAGATGCGTGATAAAGGCTTGGACTTTGCCACTGTCTTGAAAGAGGCGCAGCGCCTAGGTTATGCAGAAGCTGATCCTACCTTTGATATTGAGGGCGTTGATGCTGCTCATAAAGCAACCATCATGAGCGCTATTGCATTCGGTATCCCGATGCAGTTTGATAAAGCCCATGTGGAAGGTATCACTCAGTTATCTGCGACTGATATTCGTTATGCAGAGCAATTGGGATATCGCATCAAATTACTGGGCATTGCCAAGAAAACATCTGCCGGTATTGAGCTGCGCGTTCATCCCACATTAATTCCAAGCAAGCGTTTGATTGCCAATGTTGAAGGCGCCATGAATGCGGTGCAAGTTTTTGGTGATGCAGTGGGCACTACTTTGTATTACGGTAAGGGAGCTGGCTCTGAGCCAACGGCATCTGCTGTCATTGCCGACTTGGTCGATGTGACCCGTTTGTTAACGGCCGATCCTCAAAATCGCGTGCCCCATTTGGCTTTTCAGACTGATGCTGTACAAGATATTCCCGTTCTACCCATCGGTGAGATCACCACAAGTTACTACTTGCGTTTGCGGGTAGCGGATCAGGCGGGTGTCTTAGCTGAAATTACCAAAATCTTGGCTTCTCATAGTGTCTCGATTGACGCACTGCTTCAGAAAGAGGCAGATGAGGGTGAAAGCCAAACCGACCTCGTCATGCTCACCCACGAAACCAAAGAGAAAAATATGTTGGCTGCGATTCAAGAGATTCAGAGCTTGAAAACAGTGGCAGGCGAAGTCATTAAGATTCGTTTAGAAAACTTATCCTAGTATTTAAAGAGATGCGTTATCAATCGACTCGCGGCAATAGTCCGCAACAATCCTTTTTAGAGATTCTCTTAGGTGGGTTAGCACCAGATGGTGGCTTATATTTGCCCACGCACTATCCACAAATTACTCGAGCTCAACTCGATAGTTGGCGTGGGCTCTCATACGCTGATCTTGCCTATGAGATCCTGAGTCTCTACTGTGACGATATTCCGGAGGCTGATTTGCGTGCATTGTTGCGCAAGACCTATACTCCTCAGGTCTATTGCAATGGCCGCTCAACGGACTCAGCGCAAGACATCACCCCGATTCATTGGCTGGGCGAAGAGCAGGACACCCGCATTGGTTTATTGAGCCTCTCCAATGGACCTACCTTGGCCTTTAAAGATATGGCTATGCAATTGCTGGGTAATTTATTTGAGTACGCACTCAAAAGAGCCGGTCAGCAGCTCAATATTCTGGGGGCAACTTCTGGAGATACCGGCAGTGCAGCCGAATATGCGATGCGCGGCAAAGAGGGTGTGACAGTATTTATGTTATCTCCTCGCGGCAAGATGAGCGCCTTCCAGTCGGCCCAAATGTACTCATTGCAGGATCCGAATATTTTTAACTTGGCAGTAGGTGGCGTGTTTGATGACTGCCAAGATATTGTCAAAGCCGTGAGTAATGATCTGCCCTTTAAAGCTAAGAACCAAATCGGCACTGTGAACTCGATTAACTGGGGAAGGGTAGTAGCGCAAGTTATCTATTATTTCCAAGGTTATCTCTTAGCCACAAAATCCAGTACTGAAAAAGTTTCTTTTACTGTACCTTCTGGCAACTTCGGCAATGTATGTGCTGGACACATAGCTCGAATGATGGGTTTGCCGATTGCGCATTTGGTGGTTGCTACCAATGAGAATGATGTGCTCGATGAGTTTTATAAGACTGGGGTCTATCGGGCGCGTAAGTCCGCAGAGACCTTGCATACTTCAAGCCCGTCAATGGATATCTCTAAAGCTAGTAATTTTGAACGCTTTGTCTTTGACTTAATGTCGCAAGATGGCAAGGCAACTGCAAAGCTCTTTCAGCAAGTAGAGAGCCAAGGTGGTTTTGATCTCTCAAAAGATGCTGTCTATCAAACAATGACGAAGTATGGTTTTCAGTCAGGTCGCAGTACTCATGAAAACCGGATTGCAACTATTCGAGATATTGATCAACGCTATGGTGTGGTTATTGATACCCATACTGCTGATGGTGTGAAGGTCGCTCGCGAGCACCTGCAAGCTGGGATTCCGATGCTAGTTCTAGAAACTGCGCTACCTATCAAGTTTGAAGAAACGATATTAGAGGCTCTTGGCCGTCCGGCTGACTGCCCCAAAGGATTGGAAGGCATTAAGTCACTTCCACAACGCGTCGTCAATATCGATGCTGATGTTGGTCAAGTGAAGTCTTTCATCACTGATCACGTTCATTAATTCCATTTTAAGCTGCTATGAATAAGCCACCCATGCTGACTGCCGAGCAGGCACTTGAGCATTTGCTCAGTCCTGCAAGAGCAGTTTCAGAAACAGAGCACGTCGCTATGCAATCCGCTCTTGGAAGAGTTCTTGCTGAAGATGTCAATAGCTTAGTAGATGTGCCGCCGCTAGATAACACTTCAATGGATGGCTATGCAGTGCGAACTGCTGACATCACTAAAGAGGGTGCAGTACTAAAAGTGAACCAGCGGATTCCGGCAGGTTCGGTAGGAAAGCCTTTAGAAGCAGGATGTGCTGCAAGAATTTTTACAGGGGCACCTATTCCGCTAAATGCGGATGCGATCATCATCCAGGAAGACACTACTCTGGTTGAAGGTCAAGCCGATCTAGTGCAAGTGAATTACATCCCTAAAGTAGGTCAATGGATTCGTCGTCGCGGTGAGGATCTCAGCGCTGGAAAAGTGGCGCTTCATGCTGGAACGTTTCTGCGCCCCCAAGAATTGGGTGTTGCTGCTTCAGCTGGTTTAACCCATTTAAATGTGAAACGACGAGTACGGGTTGCTGCATTTTTTACTGGTGATGAATTAGCGCTACCCGGTGAACCCTTAAAGCCAGGCGGCATCTACAACTCTAATCGCGACACATTATTAGCCTGCTTACGTTCTTTAGGGTGTGATGCGACGGATTTAGGAATCATTCCCGATCGCCTCGACGCAACTCGCGAGGCTTTGCGTAAAGCTAGCAAAGATCATGATTTGATCATCACTTCTGGTGGAGTATCCGTTGGTGAAGAGGATCACATTAAACCTGCGGTGACCGCAGAGGGACGTCTAGATTTATGGCAAATTGCGATTAAGCCTGGTAAGCCTTTGGCATTCGGGGCGGTTCGCAAATCAGAACAAGCCGAGGCAGGTGAGGCTTGGTTTATTGGTTTACCCGGTAACCCCGTATCTAGTTTTGTCACTTTTCTATTATT